>SDBU01000059.1_pt1 | contig 138709 bp, 305 predicted proteins | sample 2277071 | NCBI WGS metagenome assembly SDBU01 (sample SAMN10397929, study PRJNA504765) | marine sediment metagenome | isolation source: marine sediment core GS08_GC12, 126 cmbsf | place: Arctic Ocean: Gakkel Ridge, Loki's castle | collected 2008
ATAGATGCATGTCTTGTTTTAATAAATTCCAAATAGGAGAAAATCATCCAAATTTTGGCAATAGATATTCAAAATCTATCTGCAATGATTGTGGCAAAGAAATTAGTTATGGTTCGACCAGATGTCAAAAGCACGGTATCTCCCATTCTTTGAAAAAATCTCATATTCGTTTCAATAAAAGCGAACAATTGGTTGATAAACTGTTAATATCTTTATTAGGAAAAAAGTATAAATTTGTTGGTGATGGAAAAATAATGTTTGACAGATTTAATCCCGATTTTATTAATATAAACGGAGAAAAAAAGATTATAGAATTTTATGGTGATTATTGGCATAATAAGCCACAATCTAAATTAGCTGATAAAAGACGTTTAAAAACGTATAAAAAATATGGATATGAAACATTGATTCTTTGGGAATCTGAGTTAAGAGCCAATATCGACTATGTTGTTAGTAAAATTCTAGCGTTCCATGAGGAAATTAATAATGGCTAATGCAAAATTGACAATTAAGATATGGGATGTTTGGATTGAGAACGATAAGGTCTGTGGTGTATATGAAATCCTTGAAATAAATAAAATAATCTATGCAGAGAGAGAATTAAATGACATTAAATAGACGATTCGAATACACTAATGATAAAATAACTGCTCAAAAAGCAGATAATATAAATAATTTTCTTTGGGTTGCATTTACACAAAATAGCGACGGGAATTGTATTATTGAAAAAGAAGCTAAATTTCATCCAACACAAACCTATTTTTCTTTAGAACGTGCAGTAACTGAAGTTAATGCGATGGATTTAGATTCTACAAAATTATATATTGCTTATGAAGATTCTGATATTTTTGGTGAAATAATTTCAAAAACTAATCCTTTGACTTCCACAACAGAAATTAGTAGAGGAGCTATCGTTGAATCACCAGTAGATGTGCTAATAAATGGATCAGATTTATGGTATCTTTTGCCAGGTATTGCAAGCGAAACAAATGCTCAATTATTAAAATATAATACTTCTGGAGTTTTACAACAAACTGTAAATTTAAGTAAAAGCGGTTCTGTTGTATATAATGCTAAATCAATGACAATTGACGGAAATAACGATATATGGATAGGAACATATGAAGAACCTGCAAAAATAGTTAGAGTATTTGAAATTAGTGGTGGACTTTATGATTTTACTATAGATGAAACATTAATTGTATAAGGAGAATTATGACTAAAAAAGTAAAAGAAATTAAAGAAGAGTTTGGATCTGTTACAATAAATTTTAAAAATGGTAAAAAACAAGAAATTCCATCAAAAACAATTTATACTTATTATAACGATGGCACAAATGATTGTAAAGTGGAGATTTTAGATCCATTAAAATTATTTAGTAAATCTAAGGAGGTTTCATAAAATGGCAAGTGGCGTATATAATAGAGCAAAAGTAAATTTAATGAATAAAGAAGTTGATTTAGGTAATGGTGGTGATACAATAAAGGTTATGTTATTGGATAATTCACATGTATTTGATGCAGATGATAATGTATTAACTGATATTTCTGCAAATGAAATACTAACGAGTGGAACAGGGTATTCTCAAAAAACTTTAGCTAATCAGGCTGTTACACAAGATGATACCAATGATGTTGGTAAATTTGACGCAGATGATGTGCAGTGGACAGTTGCTACATTTACAGCTTATCATGCTACTATTTTTGATGATACATTGGCTAGTGATGATTTAATCGGTTCTATTGATTTTGGTGGAGCTAAAGCTGTAACAGGCGGAACATTTACTATTCAATGGTCAAGTGATGGAATTTTAGAATTAGCATAATTGAGGAGATAAATTAATGCCTGGGATTGATAGTTTTACTAAATTAATGCTTCATTGCAATGGAAATGACGGTTCTACAACATTCACAGATGATTCAGATTCTGGACATTCTGATACCGCTGTTAATCAAGCTCAAATAGATACGGCTCAAAGTAAATTTGGTGGAGCCTGTGGATTATTTGATGGTTCGGTGGATTATGTAGAATTTCCCGATTCTCCTGATTGGGATTTTGGAACAAATGATATGGCAATGGATTGTTGGGTAAGATTTGCCACATTATCTGGAAGTCAGTGTATAATAGCTAGACCAGGCGCAGGCACTTATTTATATTGGGCTTTAGAAGGTGGTGCAATTCGCTTTAGAGATTTCAATTCGGGCATTGATTTTGCTCGAAGCCCTTCCCTAGCTATAAACACTTGGTATCATTTTGCAATCACCCGTTCAGGTAGTAATTTTAGATTCTTTGTAGATGGCATACAACAAGGCGCAACTTATGTTAATGCATCTGCTTTTTTAGTTAGAAGTGCTACTTTACAAGTCGGTGGTAATTCTGGAATTGGTTATTGGTTTAATGGTTGGATTGATGAAGTCAGAATTTCCAATGGAGATTCACGATGGACATCCAATTTTACGCCTCCTACACAAGAATATACAAGCGATGATATAATTGTAAATGCTAATGTTTTAACAATAACATCTGGTATTAAAGAACCGACTATTAAAATTGATACTATTGTTACTCCAAATGTATTATCTATTCAATCAACAATACAAGAACCTACTGTTGGACAAGTGGTTACAATTACTCCTAATGTTTTAACAATTAGTAGTTCTATCAAGTCCCCGACGGAAAAAATAGATATTCTTGTTGAACCTCCTGTTTTAACAATTCAATCAACATTAAACGAACCTATATTTCCAGTTCAAGGGTCTTTGATTGGCAAAATTATTTCTGTTAATCCTTTAATAGCTGTAACAGATACCAATCCTGTTCAAATAATTAAAATAGATACTACAGATCCTGAAAATTTAGTATATACTTCTATAACAATTCCTAATATTTCTAATTCATTAGATGTTACCGTTAATTCCGCCAATGATTATGTTTATGTTGCTGGTGATAGCGGAAAAGTAGTTAAGGTAGAGATTGCCGATTTGACTAATCAGACAACATTTGATTTATCAGATACAGATAATATTTTAACAGTTGAACATAATACGAATTATGGAATAACATATGCTGGCACAGACAACAACACAGGGGAATTATATACAATTGATGAGAGAACTACTTTTTTAATTGATTCAGATTTCACATGCCTTGCTCCACAAACATTCAAATTAGATTCTGCTTTTAATATAGTAAACGCCTTTAAACTTGATTCTAATTTTAATGCATTATCATATCAATTTTATAAAATGAATTCTGATTTTAAATGTCTTACAAAAGAATTAACACCTATCACTTCGGTAGATGATGTAGAGCCTATTAAATTAGAAGATTTTCAAGTTTTTATAAATAATGTTGAGTTAGAAGATACAGATTTAATTTTAAATTCTATTTCTATAACTCATTCTGTTGGAGAAGAATCATCTGCTTCTTTCCGATTAACAAGAAAACATGACCAATTAAATACAACATTAGATGGTGTTAGTTCAACAATAACAAATCAAAATATTGTCGAAATTAAATGTAAAGGAATAACTATATTTCCTTATAATGGAGAAGGAACAGGAAGGATTTCAGAATTAGATTGTCAATATCAAAATGATACAGAATTTGTTATCGTCAATGCTTTATCTGAAGAAGCCACAAATAAATTTAATAAAATTACAATGTCTTTACCAGGAACAGATTCCCGTTTATCTCTTTATGATGTTTTGATTCAAAACCCTGTAATTTCTAATCCTTATGTTGACCCAGAAAATGAAGAAAATCCTAAAAAATATAAAGGTATTAAGGTTGACTTAGGTATCGAAATAGAACAACATGTAGTAAATGCACGTATAGAAGATACAGGAACTCGTAATATTGAGCTTATCAAAACAGTACAAACGCTAACTCAAGGTCAGCTTGCTACAAGAATTCAAGATGGATCATTTAATTCTGACCAAAATTTCACTTATTTTTGGGGCTGTACTGTTTGGAAAATAGGAATTACTGATTTTATTACAAACACGGCTAATATAGGATATGTTTTCCCTTATATTGGCACTTCGTTGGCTCCTATATCAGAAGATTTATGGCAACTGGTCAATGCAGATTATTGGACACAAAGAATTTACCCTGATACTGAAACGGGAGATATTTATTTAGGAGAATCTATATCCCCTGGATATATTGAAACAACACAAGTTGAAGTTGAAACAGAACAACTGATTGTAAACACAATAACCTGGGGTGACGCTTCTTCATGGCAAAAGGTATACGAATATAAAACTTATTATTATATAGGTGAAGCTCCATTTAAGGAAATAAAGTCTAGGAATGGTAAAAAAATTACAAAGCCATATTTCGCTGATGAACCAAGTCTTTTGGTTTCTAAAAAAGATGCTGGTTATGATTTTACACAGTATGCAAAAACTGTTGCAGATTTAGAATATGAAATATTAAAAAATATTAATGGTGATATATTACCTGATACAAAATGCTCATTAAATTTAACAATTGATGCTTATCTTTATTATCAATTATCTCTCTTAACTAGAATCAATATAGATAATACAACACAGGCTAATATTTATGAAAATTCTAATGGATTCCCTGTTTCAACGAAGTCTATCACAATCACTTCATCAGATAGAAGGGTTAATATAGAAGCAGATAATAAAAAATCAAATAAAGAAATAGAAGTTATTAATTCTCAATTCCCCGATGAAGATGATGAGGAGTATAACGAACAGGCTAGAAAGGTATCTATTTTTGGAAAATCGAGCTTGAGAACATTGAAGGATGTTGAATAATGCGTGACTCATTTAATACATCTAAAAATAAAATAGAAAAAAATTGGAATAATACTGAGCAAAATTTATCTAATGAGAAATTATTAACAAGGCAACATATAATATCTTATCAAGATAATTTTAATCCTGGTATTACAAAAATTCCAATAATTACGCACGACGTTGTAAAGTCCTTTACTGCTTCGTTTGATGAATTAATTATAACTATGCCTGAATCTCTAATCTCATCTATGATTGTCCATCGTAAATTTTATAGGGAAGAATTATCTGCTGGTGACGATATTTTATATGAAAAAAATGAAATTTATTCACTTAATAACATTTCATGGAAATATATTGATAATAACGTATTACTCCAAATTTACATGGCTCCGCAAGGTTTTTCAAACAAAACATTTATGGACTTAACCTTAATTATACCAAATCCAAATATATATACACCATTGCCAAAAGCGACATTATAATATGAAATTTAATATATCTAAAAATAAAATAGAAAAAATAGGGAATAATCAGAATTCAATAGATAATTCTTTGTTTCATAAAAAAAATCAATTAAAGAATTTAAAAAATTATCCAACGGTTTTAAAAACATTCACAACATTATATGATTCAGATTATCAGGTATTCCAAACAGACAGACATTTTGGTGGACTGATTTCTTTACCTATCCGAATGCCTATTTCTGCTAACAGTGTTAGTTTTACAGGAAATATATCTTTACAAGAAGAATTAGTTCCATATGTTCGCCATAGTATAATTGTTAAAAAACCGGTTTTGGGAGAAATAAGCGGATTATATGTTGCAAATATATCGACATATAGTAATAATCCAGTAAGTCAAACTGGCATCTTTCAAGAGAATGTAAATATTATTAAAATTACAGATAGTGGTTTTATTATAATTGGAAATACTGGTTCTGGTGAAGGCACAAGCTCATCTGGTGATGGGTTTGTCACTAAAACATCTCATCCATTATTCACAATCGATGGTCAACGGAGCATATATTCGCAAGACAGTTCAACATCTTTAATTTTAGAAAAAACAGGAAATAATGTTTATAAATTTACTGTAGGAGCCATTGTTCAATTCTTATTTGATGTTGAAGAATTAGAAAACGTCGGAACTACTAATCAAGAAGGCGACCAAGAATATACTGCAAATTTTGTAGAGAGTGTGATTACATACTATGAATATATTGATGCAAGGGTTGGTGTGGAATATCCTGCATATAGACCTGTGGAGTTTGATATAGAAGCAAAATTAATATTATCATTGCCACCTAATAATATATGGGAAAATTATTCTAATTATAAATCATGAAAATAAAAAATCAATATAATAAAGTAATTAGTCAAAAAAATGTTATAGAACAACAAAATGTTATTAATAAATCAAACATTGATAACGTGGCTGATGTAAATTCTATTAATCAATATATTAAAAAATTAACAACTCTGGATGCAGATTGGGTAACTTTAGAACATTATATTGATGAATCATTTTTCCCAACTAATTCCGCAAGAATTGTTTTCCAAATTTTGGCTTATGAATGGGTTATTGATTTAAGTTTTTTACCAGATTTTTTAATACCTTATTTGAATGTCAAGATTTTATATAGATCACCAGAAAACTTACTTCAGAGAGCCACAGATGATAGTTTAATAACTTTTATAACAAATCATACTATCCAATCAGAAGATATAGGAAATAACAATTTTAAAACAACTTTAATAGGGAAAATTTTTGTTAAACAGAGAACCGAAGGTGAGTTAGAAATCGAAGATATAGAAGCTAAACTTTTATTAACATTGCAGAATCCCAATAATTACGTTTAATCCATCCATTGATGCTTTCCCTCATTCCAAATCCTACCGTCTTTTTCATAAATGTAGAACATTAACCACAAATCATTCAAAGTCTGTGTGGCTAAATAACTGTCACAACACATATTACCTAAACCTATCCTGAAGTGGCTTAAAAGCTGAAGATAGGTCTTTTTTCTTTTATATTTGGGAAGTGCCATGCATAATTCAACTAATTCATCTTGTGTTAAAGGTGTTATCATCAATGCATCACATTTTTTTATAAATGATTTACTAAACATTTTTAATTTCTCATAATTTTTTAAAATAAGATTTTGGATTATTTAATACACCTTTTTGCCATCCTTTAAGAATCATTTTTTCAAACTCTGTATTCTTAAATTCTTGGTATTTAGGTGTAATTTTTTTAGAGACGGTATTTTCCACGAAATCTATGACAATGACATCTGAAGCATTAGAAGTTCTGCCTACTAAATAAATTTTTGGAATGCCTTTTTGACCCAATCCGACCCGTGCTATTAAATGATTATATTCTAAGTACCCCTCCATCCTAATGCCAGACTTCCCTACTATATATTCCAATCTAACAATTGCTTTAGAAGGGTCAATTTTATTCCAATCTTTATTTAAAGGAATGCCTTCAAATTTAGATCCATCACTATAAGTAATTGTGAACTTATTCATTGTTTTCATCTTTATTTTCCTCTTCTGTATTCACACAATTTGAACAAACAGAAGAATTTCCGCTAAAATTACCACAAATGATACATGACCACATATTATATCCCTCTCGGTTATTGGGGTTGGGTTAATAGATTTCTTCGCTTATTAAATGGTCTGATAATTCTTTCGTTTGACCGCACTTAAATACAATTCGCCCTGCTTTGTATCTATTAACAAATATGTCTTTTGAAGTTATGAAGCCCTGCTCAGTAACTCCCTTGTAATCAATACCAAGCCTTGCTAATACAGTAAAGCAGTTATGATGCCGTCTTCCACAAATAACTATACCCCATTCAATATTCTTTGGCTGATGTTCGTAATGCTTACCATCCTTAACCCATATAGCAGCACACAATATATATTCTTTCTTTCTTAGTGTCCATATCATTCCTTTCCTGTTAAACTCTCCCTGGTTAAACGTGGGTTAGGGTTTTAAATTGCTCAATCTAATAGTCTTTTTTAAATTTCAAACATTTACAACTCATGCAGCCCATTCTTGTTTTCTTTCCATTTGGTAATTTCTTCTGCTCTATATGTTCACTTTGGTAGTGTTGGCATTTACAGTATAAATTTCCTTTTCTTCGCATCATCCCTCCTTATTAGCTTTGTGGATTGCTTCGGCTAATTTTTCAATCCTATGTATAGGCAGCTCTAACATGGCAAGTGTGTTTAATATACATTGCTTTATCTCCCCCTCACTCAACCCCTTTTGAGGCTTGGCTGTGGTGTTTAGCTCTGTGCGTAGGAAGGATTCGATCTTATCTATCAAATGAGATAACGGAACAAGGCTCTCATCTTTAAAAGTATTCCAGAATCTATCAATCAACCCCTCTACGTCGAAGGTGGTGGATTGCTGTTTGGCGGCGTCAATAATCTTTATTGCATCATTTATAGATTTTACCCCTCCATAAGATAAATCTTCGTATTCAATAACATTTTTTAAATATCTAATTGCCTTATCCATCATTCTCCCCTTGTTAGGGTTGGTGTGGGTTAAAAATAAACAGTTTCTCAACTCCTGTCTTACCACCAGTATCTTTTGTTAAGCTACTGGTTATCTCTTTTTTCCATATGCAATCAAAGTCCTGTGGCGCAGAATACTCAGACACAAACACCTTATGCCCTTCTCTGTGTTTATCCCTACACCACTGCCAAAACTTAGAATGATTAAAATTGTCTTTATACTTTGTTGTTTTTTGATACGGAGGATCACAATATATAATACTACCCTCTGGTATATCTAATTCATCAAATTTAGAGTGTTTAAGTATTATGCCTTTGAGCTTTGGTTTTTGTTTCTCAACATTTCTCCAAGCCTCCATAATGTAATCACGGGGCTTTCCATCATTGCTAAACCCCCTGCAGTACCCACCAAACCATTTAGCAGCATAAGAACATGCAAATCCAACAAACCCGACGAGACATTTCTCATAATTATCTTTATTAGATTTAATATCCGAATACTGCCTTTCTGTTAATTCTTTTGGCTGATTCCACCCATCTCTAAGAGCGATCATTGTTTCTATTAAATACTCATTAGAGTCGCTTCCGATTCTGTTACCATCAACTTTATCAATCATGTTGCACCCACCAACAAAAGGCTCTACCCACCACTGCCCATCTTTCCTGCCTTCTAGCATGTATGGAAGAATTTCCTTTGCTATTCTATTCTTTGATCCCATATATTTCATCACTCCCCCTCCTAGCTTCATAGGCGTAATTAAATAACACCCTTATTTTTCTAATTAAAAATTCCTGAATACCTGCTGTTTCATGTTTTCTTTCAGGAGATTGTTTCCACCAATCGTTAAACCACTCATTTAACTTATCAATCATGCTATTATCTATCTCTTTGCCTACGGTGTATTTGCGGAGGAAGGCACATATTTCAGGGAACACCAAACAGCTTCCAAATATTCCGCTGTAAACTAACCTTTTTTCAAACCTTTCTTTAAACTCCTCCACCATCCCACTGTCTATTGGTTTGGGTTTGGTGAAGTTGATACAGATTGCTTTAGCGATTTGTGGATTCCATGCCTTATGAATGAATGGAGAATTTGAATCCTCCACTATTTTCAATACCTCCTTTTCATCCAACCCCACCTTCCCTACGGCAGAGAGGTTTTGGCGTTTGAGTTCTGCTATGCGATTACATAGATAAATAACCTCTTTCGTATCTCTTACTTTCTCCAACTCCTCTACAATCCCCTCAACCCCCTGGGATTGGGTGGCTCGGGTGTTCCAGGATTGAATAGTTTCTGTTTCCGTATGTTTTACTATAGATAATCCACACGACAAACAATAGATTTCCCATCTATCTATTTCTTCTTGATAACAACATTTGTTTGCTCTGCCTTTACAGCAAGGACATTCTTTTAACTTCTCCATAATTATTTATCCTTTCACAACCGCTAGAGGTTTTAATTTAACTACAATATCCACTAAATCTTTTTGTTCGTCCATAACAGTTTGGATGTCTTTGTACGCTCCTGGTGCTTCATCTAAGCCACCTTTTCCTCTTAGTGCATGTAATATTCCTTGGTCATCCATCAATTTTTGCTCAGTTTCTAAATTTAATTCATTTCGTGCTTTCTTTCTGCTCATTTTTCTACCTGCTCCATGAGAACAAGACATAAAAGAATCTCTATTTCCTTTGCCTTTTACAATATAAGATGCTGTTCCTTGCGATCCTGGAATAATCCCTAATTCTCCTTCTTTTGCACTTGTTGCACCCTTTTTATGAATCCATACATTCTTCCCAAAATGATTTTCTAAAACTGCATAATTATGATGAATATTAATTTCTTTTTCAAAAGTAGCAACTATTTTTGCATCTTCAAAAGCTTTTTTAACATTTTCCATCATATGAAGTCGATTGGTATATGCAAAATCTAAACAATAACTCATTTCTCTTAAATAACCTGATGCCTCTTTGGTTCCTATAGGTAAAAATGCTAATCCATCTTCTCCTTTATATTCAGGAATGTCGGAATACCACATTTTACATAAATCTTGTGCGACTTTATTATAATGTTTAGCAACTTTGAATCCCAAATTTCTACTTCCCGAATGAATCATAATCCAGATAAAACCATCGTCACCTTTTTGGATTTCAATAAAATGATTACCACCGCCTAAAGTTCCTAACTGTTTTAATGCAGAATTAAATTCATTTTTAACAATTGGATAATCATCTTTTGCAATTAAATTAGGAAGATTATGATAAAACCCTCCATCTTGACCTTTTATACGTGGCATAGAATTAATGTCTTGTTTTTTACTATGATGATTAAAGCCAACAGGAATATTACTTCGAATTCCGCCTTGAAATTCTTTAGAACCTCCAAGAACTCTTTTTAATTGATCTGTTGATATATCTTTTAAACTTGTTTTAACAGCAATCATGCCACAATTGTGAACAAAAACACCTGCCGATAAAGCAAAATTATGATATTTTTCTACATTTAAACAATAAACATCTTGTTTAACTGATAATTTTTTAATATATAAAACTTTATGATTTTTTCCAAACCCATGTTTTTTACCAATTTCAGAAGATTTTTTCCTTCCCTTTTCTGATTTATTATATTTTATTAAAAATTCTTTTCCTCTTTGTCCAGCCAGTTTATCATTCTCTTTCTTCTTTGCGCTTCTATTATATTGTTCTAAATTCTTTCTTGCAACATCCTGTTTTTTTTCTAAAAATTTACTATCAAAAAATCCATTTTTATTTAATTTATCCAATCTTTTTTCTTTAAATTCTTCTGTTTTAAAAACACAATTCTTTTTTGCATGATCTCTGTTGTGCAATTTTGCGTTTTTATATTCTAAATTATTAGGATCATTGTTAAACCAACACTCGTCTTTATGATGTGTAATGTCTGATTTTTTTCTTTTACCAAAAAAATATTCAGCAACCATTTTATGTGTGGTAACACCCGTTCCTGGTGTTGTTTTAATATGCTCATAGCCATCCTTGGTTTCGTAACTTCTATATAATGGCATTAAACTATCAAAGGGTTTCAAATCTTTTGCTTCTTTATATGAACCATCTATCATCATAAATTTGTGATCTAATGTACATTTGATTGTTTCTCCGCCACTAATTGTTACTTCTAATAAATCACCCTTTTTTCTAGTTAACATTGCAGTTGCTTTTCCTGGGACTAATTTTAATTTTTTATTTAGAGAATAGACATAAATTGTTTTATTTTCTTTTACTAATTCTTTAAATGTTTTTTGTTTGCCATTTAACAATGGTACTTTCATATCACCAGAAAAACACCCGATATCAACCCCGACTGCGTTGGGAATTACGACACCTTGAGTTGCTATAACGCCACCAATAGGCATTCCATATCCTTGATGGGTATCTGGCATAAGTGCCACATGTTTAAAAATAAAAGGAAGTGAGGCTAAATTTTTTGCTTGAGCCAACGCTCCTTCTTCTGGATTCATACACCATGATAAAATCGGATTTTTTACAGTTGATTCATAGACTCTCATAATTCTCCTTATCTTTATATAAAAGGCTAATGGTCAGGGAGGAAGGATTCGAACCTTCGACCTCTCGGATCCAAACCGAGCGACTTGACCAGACTAGCCTACTCCCTGCAAATGGTAGTTAATATTATAAGTATACCACATTATCCTGTATTTGTCAAGCCATTTTCCATATATTTGTATTCTATCTTTTCTAATCAGCTTGTGTTCTAGCTCTATCTAAATTAATATATTTGACCCATGATTTTAAATTATATTTTTTGAATAAATAATTTAATGATTCTCTCATATTTTTAGCTCTTAGTTTGGCATATTCGTTTTCTTTTGTTCCTATATATTCGCCCTGACATGTATTAGTCCATCCTACCTTAAATCCCGCCTTTTTATATTCCCAAAAATACGCCTCATGCTCCCGCATTTTTAAATTTTTATCCCATTTAACATTTAATAAAGATTGTGTTGTAGCTAAAAAGAAATTTCTTACAATATCACATTTCCAAATATTGATAACATCTCCGACTTTGCACGGATTTCCATTTTCATAAGACCATTCCTTTGAATTTCTGATTGTTTCTAAATCAGCAAATTTTTCATCTGGTTTATTATTTTTATCTATAAAATCCAAAATAAATGAATCTTTTAAATCTAATTTTGCTTCCCATCCAACATTTCTGTTTTTTAAATTTAATCCTAATAAATCAATATTAAAATCTGGAGAGTAATTCAAATACTTAACAATGTTGTTAATATGTTTCATTGAATCGTTGAATTTAATACTATCAGAACTTATCAAACAGTACGGAATATTGTCTTTTGAAGCTTGTTCAACCCCCAAATTTCTAGCCATAGATAAACCACAATCATATGGGGCTTTAATAACTTTAATTCTTCGCTCTATTTCATAAAAGATTCTTTTTTCTTCAGAATAATCTTCTTCTTTATTTTGGTCGATTATATATACTATCCAATTATCAGACCAATTATCTAAGATGGAATTTAATGTTTCCATTAAAACATCATCTCTATGAATTGTTGGAATTATAATAGCTATTTTATTATTCATAATATCCTTTTAAATATAAATGTCAGCATGGTGGTTTGCCATAACAAATCCGTCTTTGCTTTCCCATGTTTTATAATCTACAGGAATGCCTTCAAAAATCACGGGGTCACCCACCGCAATAGATTCTGTCTTTTTCTCCCATTTTACCTTTTTCTTTCTTAAATTTTGTAATTCCTTTTCATCTTCTGGATGTATTTTACAATAATAATCTGGTTTTTTATAATGTGCAAAAGAATGAAATTTATTTTCAATCCTCAACGCAGGAGAAATCACGTTGTTATTCTGATTTGGATATAATTGGGGGATTTTCCAACTAGGATATTCGTAATTATATTCAGTCCAATCTCTCCCATCACCAACCTTAAAATCTATGATAAATCTGTCTTTGTATTTTATATCCCGACTAATCTCCTTGGCTTTAAAATTAATATTCGTCATATAAAATAATAGCGTTTTTTTCTCAACTAATTTGTTTATTTCAACACTCTTAATAACAGTTGGTATTTTGTCAACTGTTAGATGTGTAGACAGTTTAAATTCAAATATATCTTCTACTTCTGTATTTTTTGATTTGGTAATTTTATATCCCGCGTGAGCGATTACTTCAAAACAATTCCACGGGTATTTTATTCCTTTTAAATTCCTAAGTTGTGTTAGTGTTACTCCATCAGATTCAATATTAGAAATATATCCGTGTGTTGACCAATCTGTTCCATAGATACATATTTGTTCTCCCTTCTTAAATCTTTTTTTAAATCTTTCATACGGATTTTGTAATATTTTATTATTCATGATTCCCCTTTATTATAAGTATAGCATAATTATTCTTCTGTGTCAATACCGAACTTTCTCCATTTTTGCCCTGCACCATAGAGATTGGATAAATAAGGAATTACTGGAAATGGTATGTTTCTTGCAACACCAAAAAACCCTATTTGTTTTATTTGATTTGGAAAATCACCAGACAAATGAACATTTAATTTAAGTTTTAATAGTTTAAGAATTTTCCCTATCTTTTCGGTGTTTTTTACAGCAATATATAAGTCATTTGGTTTAATGCGTAATTCTCCAAACCTAATAGCATCTAAACAAGAAGTTTTGATTAAGCAATACTCAATATGCTCTCGATGCAAATAAGTATCTAATAAACGAAATTCTTCCTTGATCGATGCGTTTTCAGCAACAGGGTTTATTATCTCTTTATTTACAACAGTTTTAAATATTGGCTTATTTTCCTCTATTTCCTCTTTGTAAAGTGTTTCATAAATTTGTAATAAATTTTGTGGAGTATATACCTCCATTCTCCAAGGCTTTAAAACATTTTTTCTATATTCATCAATTTTTTTAGGATGTAATATGAAATCCTCTAATGTTGATTTTAATGAATTTATATCTGTTTTTAAAGCTGGAAACCAATCTCCGCTATAATTTGTTAATGGCACAGCGTTTAATAATGCGGCTTCGCAAGTTGTATTATGTGCCTTCTCATAACTGTCATCAACGTCATCAATCAATATATCACACATTGCTTTTTCTTTTAAATTTTCCTCATACGGCATACCTTCAATCAATTTAAAATCAAAAGAATACTTTTCTTTCAATTCATTAATACAAGCCATTACCATGCCGAACCGCTTGCTTCCTATCCCGACATTTTCACGATTGGTTGGTGAAAACCCTATCGTGATTGGTGCTTCTGCCTTCTTTGTAAAATTAATTCCAAATAACATTTTAATCAAAGGAACATATGTTGTTGAAATATCATTAAACATTTTCTTTTGTAATGGCTGGTCAGCAACTGTCATACTACCAAATGATTTTAATTTATTTATATAATTTTTATTAAATGTGTTATTATTGTATTGAAGAGATTGAGTTAAATTATACAATGTGCTTATTACTTTTTTTCCTTTTAAGTACGGTTCGATTTCTGCCCAGGAATCGTGATGAATATGAACAATATCTGCTTCTTCAATAGCTTTAATACATTCTTTTTTGTTTTCTTTCCAAAAAAGGTCATATGGGAATTGACGATATGGAATATTCTCATAGTGTTTACCATATTCCCCGCCCAAAATATATCTGGATTCATAGTTGTTTGAATAAGTATTAATTAATTTTGATAACTCATACCCACTGTTTGCACATGGTATTCTTGCTATTTGCACGACTTTTATTTTTTTAGTTTCATCTATAATATCTTTATATGGAACATTTTTAATGTCTATTTCAAATATTTTCTGTATATGTTTCATATCCTTCAAGCCCCATTTATCTAAAAACATTTGAATATAGTTATGGTTATTCCTAAAATTTTTATATTCATCCGAATTTTTTCCTGAAATATGTTCACACGTTGTATGTGGATAATAACACACTTTCCATTGCCCATCTTTCTTAATTCGCAAAAAATGATCGGAATGCTCGACGAGCTTTAGATTATTATCCAAAGGTATTTTTTCTAAAACTTCTCTTTTTGCTAAAAAGAAATTTAATACAATATCAGTATATTGATAATTATAAAATCTATCATATTCAGGATTGCATCTAGTGCTATGAACCTGAACTTTTTGTTTTGCTAAAACTCTTGTTATACGCTGTAAAAATAGTTCCTCGCCTTTTTTTTCAAAAAGAAATTCAGAATGATATGAAGGTCTATTACTAATATCCCCTCCCACAATACCGTTTTCTTCTCTATGATTTAATATTTCTATTAGTGCTGTCAAATCTGTTTTATCAGTAAATTTAAAATCATCATCAATAATCATCACATACGGTTCTGTGCTTTGTTGCACCAAAAAATTCCTGTTATACGAAAGTCCAGAATTAAAGGGTGTTTTAAATATTTTGTGTCCATCAACTTTTAATTTATTATAAAAATCTGTTTTTTCCTGTGACCATTCGGGGTTTCCCTGGTCAGCAATATAAAGTCTAACCCATTTTCTAAACATATCATTTTTATCTGTATATCGTAAAATAGACTCTACAGATTTCATCATCTTTTCATCTCGTAAAAATGTCGGGATTAAAATGCCAATAGTTCGATGTGTATCATCTATTGATTTGTGTTTACCATGCCACCATTTTGTATCGGGTGTTTTCCAATCCTCTCCATAATTTTCTACTAAGTGGGCTTCTGGATTATTTGGAACTGTAAATCTATGATGGAATACATTAATATTTTTTAATGGGTAAATATTCTCTTTTAAGTATTTCATTCCAGATTCGATATTTAACCCGCCTTGAATTTTATTGCCTAAAAATAATGCAGTATGCATCATATTATCTTTTTCAGTAAAGAAAAACAAATCTAAATGGACATCACTTGTTTCATATATTGATATTTCGGTTCTCCAAATTCTTTTATATTTTAAAGTAGTTTGTGTATTTAAAATTTTACGCACTTTCCAATAATCCTTTTGATTTACACCGATATCTATATCACCCATGTCATGTTTCAGAAATGCTTTCTCCCTTATAGCACCTAACAATGTTCCGAAATCAAGCCAATATTCGATATTATTAGATGTTAAAAGTTTTGTAACTGATAGTAACAATTTTAATTGGTTCTTCATAACCCGCCCTTATATCTACCACAAATTTTCCTTTATAAATTTATTTTGGAGAGGGGAAGTGAAAATATTCCCCTCTCCTTTTATTTTACTTTTTACCCCATGTTACATTATCCCATATAAATTCATTCCATATATATATGACATGTTTAATACCTATATAGGTAAGTGTTACTTGAGTCATTGTCTGAACATCACCTGTTATTACAAGTGTTATAATTGCTAGGAAAAAATTTCCTAGAATTGTTTCATAACAAACAGCTTTCATTATCTTCCTTTTTAATCCTGTATAATCTACATGTTGCCAAAAGCGTTCATGCAAACCGAATACAAAAAGAAAAATAAAATGATGCAAGAATGTAACCCATGATGTCGTAACCCAACTTCCTGTATAGGCGAATGTGACGGCTCCTAATATTAAAACACCGACGACTCGCCATATTGCACTTTTAACCCAACTTCTTGTTTGTGTTTCTTTTTCCATTATTTCTCCTTATTTTAGCTTATATTTTATCCCTATCGTTACTTCCGAAATATTCACAGAATCTTGTGGATTAATATCCACCGAAGCCCATATTTCATCAGGAATAAGAGTTGCTTTCTTTTCTAATCCTAATCCAGCGCACCCAATACTAAGGGTTGCTATTAGAAGCAATATCAATATTTTATCCATTTCTAATATTCTCCTTTATTTTTGTTGAACTTTGCCCCTCAAAATAGGGCAAAACCATTACTATACCATTGATTGATTTTATAAAGTTATTAGCTGGCATTTCTTTGTGTGAAGTGCTTTCAAACAAAATGTCTGGTCTAATATCTTTGCAATTAAGTAATGGAGAGTATTGAGATTGACAGACAGCAACATCTACACATTTAAGATTGCTGATAAGTTCTAAGCGTTCATCAAGTGGAACAATCGGTTTTTGCTTCTTTTCCATAACAGCCTTGTCCGATAATACTCCAACAATTAAGATGTCGCATAGAGCTTTGCAATTATTAAGGTGTAAGAGATGCCCTCTATGGACAATATCCCCACATACATAAGCGTACCCAACTATTTTTCGTTTCATTTAAATGCTCCTTTAATTTCTCCAACATGAATTGTTCTTTCTCGTTTAGGGTCTAATTCAATTAGAAATATTGTCTGCCACTTACCCATAACAAGTTTCCCATCTTCTATAGGAACAGTAATAGATGATTGAAATAGCATCGCTCTGATGTGTGAAAAACCATTTATTCTTTCGTCTGGTGGCACATCTCGTTTTGAGATATCATCATGTGCATACACACCTTTTTCCGAAGCCATTCTTTCTAAATATGCTTCCATGTCCTTTTTTAACAATGATTCGTTTTCTAAAATCGCCAATGCACATGTGGTGTGCAACGATGATATAACACAATAACCATTTTTTATTGTTGGCTTAATCTTGTCTGTTATATCTGTAAAAATCCCATCTGTTTTAAATTTTAAAATCATATTATTCCCCTTCTATTTCCCATGTATCAATATCAATAACACCCTTTTTGGACACTTCACAATAAACTTTTGCATTAGGTGTTAATCTAAGGTCAAATATTAATCGCGAACAACCTGATTCTTCCTCTGCTTGAACAATAGCATATACTTGTTTGTTGTTAAGTAACTTTTTCATTATTGTACCTCCAAAAAATCTTTTTTAACAAGAATAGAACTTCCAGTAGGATATTTATAACTAAAACAATCTTCGACCACTGATGCAATATACGCTGGTGGCATCAATGTGGATTTGTCCTCATTTGGAAATAACCTAGTTCTCATTTTCGTGTCGGTTCTTGAAATATTCAAACACCAAGCCTTATATCCTTCATCGCCAAGTGATTGTACTAAGGAAATCAACCCTGCCTTAGATGCTGAATAACCACTCCAATTTGCCCTTCCTCTTAATCCACTTGTAGACCCTATAAAAACCATCCTCGAATCATATATTGCACTATATCGAGCTATATAATACGCACCTACTAAATTTGTTTGTATTTCCTTTTCCCAATCCCAATACTCTGAATTTATTATTGATGATGGATAAATAACACCAGCACAATTCACAACTTCGGTTGGCTTGTATTTCATAAACGCTTTTGCAACATCATTATATTTTGAAACGTCACATTTTTTTCTTGTTAAACGTACTCCATAAATTGCCTTGGCTATATCTGAATTTCCGCCGAAAATTAATCGCATAATTTATCTCCTATTATTGATGATGAAATCCCCTTTGTATATGGAAAATATATAATCTCCGCCCCAATTTCTTCACTTATTTCCCTTCCAACAAAATCCTTGTTATCATCCCCCCTACAAACAATATCGGGGTTTAATAACATGATTGATTTGTTTAATGCTTCGCTGTCTGTGTAAATAAAAGCAAAATCAACAATCCCTATTGCCTGAATAATTCGTAGTCTTTCTTCCGCAGTGAAAACAGGTGTTTTATTTTTAATATGTTCTTGAATAGTCCATGATGTAGGAATTCCAACAATTAAATAATCCCCTAATTTTTTGGCTTTCTGCAATAAATTAAGATGCCCCACATGGAACAAGTCGCCAACCATAAATGTTAATACTTTTTTCATACAATATCCCATAAACGTCGTTTTTCAGTAATCGGTTTTTTTTGTTGTGGTACACGCCAATCATCACCATAAAGATGTTCTAATATTTTTTCCGAATCTTTTGGAACTGGAAACTCTATTCCCCTAATTGAGCTTATGGTTAATGGAACAACATCGGATTTTTTCATAATTTTATGGATATTTTGTATCGAATAATAATCATTATCTATAAAACAAGAAACCCACACATCTATACATACTTTTTTATCTGGTGATGAAACATGCATTTGACCAGATGCTTTTAAAAAATCTTCTTCTTGCGGGTCTAATTGCTTGGATTTTCCTTTTACAAATAATGCATATAAAAGGTCATTAGCTTTTAAAATTTTACAAATATTCGCCACGTTTTGCCTAACTTCTTTTCCTGTGTTTCCAGGTATTAAAATATTAATATCATAATCATTATCATGAGGAATAACATCGTTATTTCGAATTGCTCCTAATAATGTGCCACCGTTTAAATACGCTGGAACTCCACATTTTTCCTCAAAAAAATCCATTAATAGTTTTAAAGAATTTAACTGTGTTTGTATATCTTCTTTTTTTCTATTTTTAAATGCCATGTGTCTTAACTCCTTTTCAACTAATTCCATGTAAAGTTGTCACCGATTAACCCTGGCAACAAATCATCATATGGTTTATAGTATGCCTGTAATCTTTTAATATCTTCTTCCGTTGCCTTTGCCTTATAGTTTCCTATATTTGAATGAATTATGTTTGTTTTATGTTCACTAATATTTAAAAAATTATAAATTTGATTTAATATTCTTTGTGAATCTGTAAAATAATCTTCGCTTTTAATAAACAAACATTGGCTCTTTTTGAAAAAAGACAACCAGTATGTTATCATAGGATAATAACAACTTTTTCCGATGATATGATTCAATTTCAGATATGGGTGTTCGTCGAGGTCAATATTCTTTAGTGTTCCATTTAAAAAATCTGTGATGGATTCATGTTGATTATATTTTTTGCTATGATTGTAATGTGAAATGGTTCTTTCAACAGAGTGTCTTAACATAATAATAAATTTTAAATCTTTATTATAATCAAAAATTTGTTTTACAGAAGGTTTTCTAAAAATATATGGTGGTGTTGACTCCCCTGTTATTTGATTTTTACCACATTTACCTAAAGATTTTTCATACCATTTTATACCAAGTTTATAATGATGTGAAGCAAAGAAATATAACTCTTTTGTTTTTGCAGGAATAATTTGTGGATGTTGGCACATTGTTGCATACAGTCCCGTTGTTCCGCATTTTGAAACACCTGGGATTATAAAGTTAGTCAATTTCACTATAAATTTACTCCATTTAAAAGATTCATGATTTGATTTTCAAATATATGGAAATTTTTATGTGGAAAACTAAATTTACCAGATTTTATTTGTATCATCTTATATGAAGAATGCAATTCTGCTTCTATACCATTGTAAATTGTTAAACATAGTTTGCCCTTACCATATGACACACTAGATTTATCACCATTATGACAATATAAACTATATCCTAATTTTTGAGCTTCTTCATATCCTGGATAATTTTCCATAATTACCTCACATAAACATCTAAAGGTTTGCCAGCCTTAATAGCTAAATCAATAGAATTCTTAGTTCCTTTGCTGGTTCGATCCCAAAATGCAATAACTTTATCTGCTTCATCAATAATTAATTGATTTCTTATAAACCCCGCACCATTTCCGTATCTATTCCAATCAGGTTTGAATATTTTTGTTTTTAAATTCCAAATCATTGCAAATTGTTCAGCATATTGGTCTACACCTTTGGCTCCGCCAGAAACAATTGTGATATCCATATTTGTAAGTTCATGGTCTGGATTATGTGCAAAATTCCTGAATTCTCGTATCAATATTGTGTCTACAAAATATCTTTTATCGGAATCAACAATATATTTTTTACTTTTATAATCATAAATTAAAAAGAAATCTCTACTTCCTACAACGGCTATTTTCATAATTTACTCCTTAATTAATTTTGCAATAGTTTTCCAATAATTAAATTTCTTTTTTAAAATCGGTGCAATATTTTTAATTCTACAATTTTTTATTTCAAATCCTGCACATAAATAAGAAGTAGTTACTCTATATAAACCATCTTTCATATCAATTTCCTTTGTGATAAATAATCAATAACTCTATTTGCTGATTCTTCTATTGTTTCTTTTTCTGTTATACATGTTACTGCTGGTTTAAAGGGAGGCTCATATGGAGCATCGAAGCCAATAAATCCTTTAATCTTCCCTGCCTTTGCCTTCGCCCACATACCTTTTACATCTCTTTGAGAACAGGTTACTTTATCAGCAAACACATAAACTTCAATAAAGTTAGTTACTTGTTCTGAAATTTCATATCTTATAGCTCTAAATGGCGAAATAAAACTACATAAAACAATCGTTCCGTTTCTCGATAATAATTTACTAACAAATGTAATTCTTTTTGCATTTTCATTTATATCTTTTTTGTTAAAACCTAAATCCGCACATATACTTTGTCTGACAATATCCCCATCTAATCTTTCGACTCTTCTATCAGACTCTCTTAATCTCTCCGCCACTTCATCGGCAATAGAACTTTTTCCAGAACAAGGAAGTCCTGTAAACCAAACAACACAGCCTTCATCCGATGATAATTTAAATTTTTTAACAAATGCACATTCATAGATAAAATAAATAGCCGTTTTAATTGCTTCAATTACAAGACTAAATTGTAAAGATTTTGTAATATCATTTGTTAAAAAATAAATACCAGTTGCCATGATGCTAAAACTAAGAAGTCGATACATTAATGACTTTAAAAAAATTAAACTGAATTTTAAATGCCGATAATTTTTCACAGATTTATCCTTATAAAATTTTGAATATCTAGAACATGAATTATAAGAACTTTGCCCTGAATTAATTCATCGCTAAACAAATCACAAAGAGCCTCTTGCTTTTCTTTAATGGTATGTTTAGGATTTAATTTTGGGTCTTCTTTTAAAACCATGATAAGCACTCTTTCATCATCTTCTAAATGAGCTTTGATTTTATCAACTAATTCCTCATGAATAGGAATATCACTGAAGTATGCCGCCATTGTTTGCCAAGTTCTATGTTTACGACTCATTATTATCTCCCGTATCTACAACATTAAAAACCATGCTATTGTTGAGCTTAACAAATTCATCATAGCACACCTTTCCGCTATAAGTATTTGAATTATATGTGATGGTTAACGCTAAATTATTTTTATCAAAACCAGCTAATTGCACAAGCTCTTTGTATGATATGCTTTTCTCTGGAACTAACCATTTCTTTCCATTAACAACAATTTTGACTTTTCCTAATCCCGCCAATATTTTTTCTTGTACGGTTTCTCCCTCATCTAATAATTCTTGTGCTGCTTCAAAATATTTATTAACGATTATAGTTTTTACATTTTCTGGTAAATTGTCTTTTTGAAATAAATCATTTAGTTGCTTATCCATGCCCATTAATAATCCTTTGACACAATCTAGCCTCTGATAATTATCCATTTTTTCTCCTTATTATTTTAGTATGTTTTATTGGTCGTCTTAAAGTATCTAATGCTATTCCTTCTTCCATAGCTTTAATAACACCTACGGCTTCTAAATAATTTTCTACAAAAATACAAGATTTATCCATAGGTTTATTTTCAATTGTTTTATTTTCCTTAACTACTATTATAGGAATATTATTCTCCATACATGCCTTATGTGGTCTGCCCCAACAACCATAAGGAGATACCATAACATCAACATCATTTACAGATAATCCTTTTCCTATTCTTGGTGCTTTATGTAAACCTTTAAAAACACTTTGTAAAAAACATACTGAAATCATTTCAGCAGCCATTCTTGGGTCAACTTTATCTTGATAATATTTTATCCAAGGATTATCCTCAGTATCCATAGGAGCATGTGCTACTGGCTTATTTAATTCTGTGGCTATTAGTTTTGAGGTTATTGCTTCTATACCACCCCAAGGATTTACACCTCCATTTTTTAAATAGCCTAGAGCAATTTCTTTAGTGACCGTTATTGGTGAAGCTATAGCTAAAGCATCAAAATCATAATTTTTAACTTCTTCAACCAATTCTTTCCAACCTTCAACAGTTCCTTCTGCGTTTCCTGTATTTTTATTAAATTCAGATACCATTACTAAGGCTATATCTAATTCCAAAATTTCAATATTTACACCAAGGGTAACTCTGGCACAAGAGGCTGTATTTATTGTTTCATTAAGAACTGGTTTATTAACTACTAACAGAATTTTATTATTTTTAACTGTTTCTAATTCAATTTTGTTTTCTAAAAATCTATCTAAAATACTTCCTTCAACATATAAAGTATTAGGTGGCATTTCATTAATATCCGAAGCATTGATAACATTAGGGTGGGTAATCAATATCTTTGAAACTGATCCTAAAAGTTTAGCTACTACGTTGGCATCTCCAGCGTGACCTCCTATTTCTGCTCCAATTCCTGTTGGTATAATAAGTACTGTATTCATTTTTATTCTCCTTTTTAAATTAATTAAATTTACATTTTAAAAAAGAAGAGTTCTCATGAGCTGTACTTATCATATCTGAAACTATTTCCACAGGTAAATATAAATTGTCTAATTCAAAATAAATCATTTAGATTCTTTCTCTATAAGATATTCATAATAATCCTTGCCCCATGCAAGAATTTTCCCATTCGGTTTTAAATTTAACCAGGCTTTTTCTTTAAATTTTTTATAATTACTTAATTGTTCTGGAACTATATCTTCCCATATGTCCCCAATAATACAATCAAATTTGATAGATGAGTGTAATACGGATTCATAAAAATCTCCAATAATATGATCACCATGAATTATATCATATTTTTCATTAGCTTCTATAACTTCCTTAAATTTCTCAATCGTCATTACAGAATTAACATTAGGATTATTCATAAGATATTCCTGAACTATTCCCAATCCGTATCCTGCAACCAAAACATCACCACTTGATTCTGTAGCTATTTTATATTGCAATTTTTTCTCTGGCAAAACATCCCACATACATAAATAATTATCAATCCAAAGAAATTTATTTCCCTTTTGTTCTAAGATTTCCACACGCATTATACTCTCCTGAAAGTTTTTGAATTAGCTATTTTACCATCAAAATATTTTCTACAAAATTCTTTCACTTGTTTTCCATCAAAATCCTTACAACTAAATATATTTAAATATACAACCTTTAAGACATCTAATGTGTGTAATGTAATATTGCTTGTAGATATAAATTGAATTGCTGATGTCCCTTTTAAATGCGCTGGTGCTTTTTTATATTCTTCTTCATATCCTACATAATCCCAAAAATACAAATCGCACCTTTTCATATCTATAAAATCACATAACTCAATAAAAAATTTCTTTAAATCTTTTCTATTAAATAAATGAACATTCTTGCATTCGTGTAAATCTATTATCACTTCTTTTCCGTATGGTTTCATTTTTTATTTCTCCTTATGGTTTAAATTATAATTAATTTTTATAAAATAAACTATTAGAGAATATTGTGAATATCATATCTATGGCTCTTTCAACTATTGTATAAGTTCTATTTATGTCTTGATACATTTTTCTTTTTTCCTAGGAAATAATCCAATCATTTCACCTTGTCGCCTCCAATAAAAATAATATTCATGTCTACTTGCTTCAAAAGAATGGGGTTTCCATAAATTAAATATGCTCATAATTTTTGCCAGTTGATTTGTATATAATTATTTTTATATCACAATAATCTCCTATCTCAATTTTATCCAATTTGGATTTCTCCACTTTTTTAATCCATAATAATTGATTGCAATTAATAATACCGATAAGGCAAATAAACTTATGCCTTCTAATCCCATTAAAACTCCAAAAACTACATAACAGGCATTACCAATTATATTAAAATACCAACCGCCTATCCATTTCTTCGCTAAGAAGATGGCTCCTAATAAAAAGAATATATTACCCAACCAACCACAGTAATTAATTAAATTTGACATTTGTACTCCCATTTAAACCCGCCAGAAGTTTTATACATTTTTCTTAAACACATAGATATATTGGAATGAAAAATACATAACTGATGACTTGCTTCAGTGATACTATTCCATTCTCTAATAAATTTCCCATCTAAATCATATTGCAAAATAGGTTTCCTTTTATCTTTGCCTGTGTTTTCAAAATGCTCGATATATTGACAATTTTCATAAATATAATGTTTATTTTTGTTTTCCCTATCTATAGTTGGATAATTCATCGCACTAGCGTTATCTCTAAACCAGAGGAATCTTAATTCAACCTCTGTTATCTGACATTTTATTCCTCTACCACCATAATACGGAAATCGTTCACAATTTTTATTATTACATCTTTGTTTAATACTTTCTAATGTTCTTTTCCAAGGAAATTTTAATCTTGTTATTTTTAATTTTTTCTGTATTTTTATGTTTATTATAACTTTCTTTGGCTTTATCACTTTTACATTTTTTACAATATGGGAATTTACCATCAAATCTTGTTTTGTCATTTGAAAATTCAATAATAGATTTGTTTATTTTACATAATATGCACATCTTTGTATTAATCATTGTTCCCCCACTTTTTTAATCTATAATATACATAAACAGGAGCTAATAAAATAGATACAAAAATACTTATTGTCATTATTATTAAGCTTTTCATTATTATTCTCGAAAATCGCTTTCATATTCAGGTTCCCACACTTTTTGAATTACTTCTGTGAACCTTGGAAATTTTTTATTTAATTGATTTAATAAATCACTTGCACAACTACCGCATCCACCGTCAGCAGACATCATAATTTTTGCTATTTCAATAATTTCTTTTTTAGTCAATGTTTTACCCCTCAAGAAATGTTAGTATTATACAAATAATCCAAAATTCCTATTATGAACAACACAGCATAGTTGAATATTAATAATCCAATATTGTTCCAATCCATTTTAATATCCTTATTTGTTTGCCTCTACATCAATATTTAAAATCCCGTTCATATGGTCAATTTCATGCTGAATGATCCTTGCTTTGAACCCTCTCGCTTGTTTTTCCTCACCATTCGAAGTATAACGTATAAGTTTACTTCTACTAACAGATATTTGATTGTTTGGAATAGATAAGCATCCTTCCAACTCAGCTTTTTTATGTTTCCTATATGTAATTTTAGGATTTATAAGAACCTCTTCTACTCCATCACAAATAAACCAAGCTACTCTAACAGGTAATCCTATTTGTATTGCTGCAAGTCCACAACCTTTAGTCCAAGCGGTTTTATTCATTTCTTTTAAATTGGTTACAATTTCATCTAAATTATGTTTTGCAGGATCATAATTTTCTGAAATTTGTCTAAGAATTTTTTCATCAGTAATTATTTTCATTCAATTACTCCCATTTTTCACCATTCCATGTTTTATCGAATTTTACTTTCATAACGAAAGCAAGCCAGAGTTGTTCCATTGAAGATTCCATATTTCTACCTTCTGAAAAATGGTAAAAATCAGATAACAAATCCCAAAAATCATAACCATCTGTTTTTAACTTTATTACCATCCCCTGCAACTGGTCTTGTCGAAAAAGCTTAACAACAAAATTACCCATTTCTGCTACATTAGTATGTACAAAATTATAAATTATTGTTTTATTTAAATCAGGACAATAAATGTGATCTCCATCTGCCCATTCGGAATCTTCAATCTTTCCAAATTGATCACACATCTTTATATAAATAGGTGAATTATCCATTATTTATTCCCTTACGTTCTCAAATATTATTTTTTTAATCTCTTCTTGCGCTTCCATTTGATCAATATGATTGTTTTGCACTCTGGTATAAAATTCGTCGTAACTTAATTTGGGGAATACAGTAATTGCTGAATCTGGCGATACATTATAAATATTAATATGTTTTTCTTTTGCAAGCGGAGCGAACCATTTTTTATTTAAATGTCCACCTTCATCATTATAAGTAGATGTTTTATATTTTCCATCTTCTTTTTTTCCAACACCACCATAATGCATCCTATTGTCTTTTAATTTACCACGAACATATATAGGAGTTGATTTGGATAAATTCGCCACTGACTGATAGAAATGGGTTTTCCCGTTGATTTCTTTACAATCATAGCCTAAAAGATATAAATTTTTAAATCCTAAACATATTGCGAGATTTATTGCAAAGATTCCGACCAACTGACGAGCATAAAATGATTTGCCCCACGCTTCCTTTCCATAATATCCTTTATTATCGACATTTAATAAAATCGTGTTAGAATGAGTACGATCTATGTTTCTATTTTTTAAACTTGGATCATATGCGCCAACAATTAAAGGTAATTTTTTAATTGCTCTACTATTGTCAACATACCACTGCCAATCATTAAACATAGTAAGGGTGGTTTTACAACCGAATTTCCATAAATAATTTAAACCAATAGAATAGTTTCCTTTAATAATAGTTTCTAATTTCATTGGTAAACCGTGCTGGAAACCATTGTGGTTAAATTGTGAATTAAGGAATGGAATAGATGCTCCAGATCCGCAAATTATGATTGGTTTTGAGGTATCCATTTTTCTCCATTCCATGTTTTATTATATTTTTCAAACATCACAAACGCTAACCAGAGTTGTTCCATTGACATTGGTTCTCTTGGGTCATGCTTCTGTATCCAATGGTATAATCCACAAGCTAAAGTCTGTCCATGTATATATGGGTCTTTAACCATCTCCTGCAACTGCGCCTGTGTAGGGAGCCACACTGAACTTTCTTTACTTATGTAATTGTCATCTGGAACATCGAACCATAATCTGTATTTATTTAATTCACATTCAACTGTTAAGAGAACCGAAGGCGATTTAAAATAATCAAAACATGCCTTGGGACAAACACCAATATCTCCCGCTTTTGGCTTCCACAACCTCTGTATCTCATATGCCTTCTCACACATCTTTATATAAATAGGTGAATTATCCATTAGAATAAAATACCTCCATTTTGTAAAGTTTCTAAATCATCCTTTGCTTTATCTTGTATTAATTTAATATATTCTTCTGATATGTCCATTATTTCACCTCTATTAATTTATCGGCTGATTCTAACATTTCCTCGTGCTGTGTAATTATTATAATTTGTCTGCCCATTTTCTGATTAATTTCTTTTAAAAATTGGCAAGCTCTTTCTCTATTATTTCTACTTAGATTAGCAAATGATTCATCGCTTATAACAAATCCTTGAATTCTGGGGCTTGCTACTTCCATTAGAACTATTCTAAGAGCAAGAGATACTATATTTTTTGTACCGCCAGCATCTGTTTTCAAAAGATCTAGCGATTCTGGTTTATCTGGTGTTTGGACAGCCATATCCAACTCTTGCAGGTTGCCTCTCCTAGAAAACTCAAGATGAAAAGAGTATTCATCTGATTCGTATATGTAATTTAATGCTTGCGTAACTATGTTTTCAAAAGAATTCTTTATTTTGTCTCTAGTGACCTTCTGTACTAATGATAATAGCTCTACCGCTTCTGTATAAGTTACCTCATCTTCTTTATTTTTTTCAATTAAAACCTTGCTATTGCTTTGGATATCTTTTAATAGAGAATACTCGCCCTGAATTTTTCCAAGGTTTTGAGTGAACAAGGCAAAAGATTTTTCTAGTTGTTCAATTTCTTGTTGCATATAGCTAATTCCTCTTTACATTTATTACCAAGTTCTTCTAATTCTTTATCCAAATCATCAATTGAAATATTTAAAACTTGGGCGTTCTCTTTAAGTTGGGCTATTTCTTTTTCAAAATTATCTTTGCGTTCTTGAAATTTTGCTAAATCAACCCTTCTATTATTTATTTCTTCTTGTAATTCATCGAATTGTTTCTTGAAATCACTCATAATTATTCCTTAGTTTCTTTTTCTAATTCATTAATATTATTTTTTAAATATTTTGTGACGTTAATAAACCCTTCGCTCTCACTTTTTTCATCGAATCCTCTAAATTTACATCTAGCAGGATATACTTCTCTAATAATACCTTTTTCCATATCCTCATAATCAATAACGATAGCCCACCCAAACAAATGAAGAGTTCGATTTATGAACCATAACAAACCTATTTCTCTAAATGCATTCCAATCTTTTTTAATTAACATTATTTCTCCTTACTTAATTAAAATCTCGTTTACGCTTGATTGAGCATATCCTCCAGCTAATAATGCCCTTTCTATTAATTCAGCCATTTCGAAAATATCTAAATCATTTCTTTCATCTTCTATAACCGATTTTCCATATTTATCTTCAATAGTTATTCTTGTCATTGCTTATCTCCCTTTATTATTTTGCCAATCACCCAAATAATTAAATATCGTGCAACAATTATTCCTAAAATACTTATTCCTGTTATCACTATCCAACTTGGTATATAAATAGTCATTATTATCTCCTATTTAGCATAAAGTTTCTTATGATTCAATGCATCAGTAGCCATTTTTCTTAATTCATCCACCAGTTCTTTCATTTGTTTGGCAGAATTAGGATTATACCCATCATAACGATATGCTACAGCAGCAATTAATTCTAACATATCCCTATAATATTTGGCTGTGCCAGGCTTAAAAATATTGCATTTAATCATCTCATTTCCCCTTCTCTTGAAAAATTTCAATTTAAGTAATCTATTTAATATTTTAATAAACAAAGATTCTTTTTTATTTGTTTTCTTCTTTTTATTTTTCATTATCTATTTCCTTATTGGGTTTCCACATCCCTATTACATCTTCTTTTTCGGTTGAATTCTGGCTAAAAATAACACATGTTTCATCGGGTAAATACCATTCTAAAGAATTTAAAAACACACGAAAATCATTTCCAAAAACAGTTTTATATGCACCACCCCACATAGACATTGTAAATGCTTTTTCTCTATCAAATATCTCTTCTTTTAATTTTACTAAAGGCGCATGACCATCTTTTTCTAAATATTTGTTTATTTGGTCAATTGCAGTATTCCTATTTGGTTCTACATCTTCAGGAGCAATTATTAAAATATCATTATGCATTATCTATATCCTTATTATGTTGTTTTATCCATTTACGAATTAATTTAGCCCCTTCTTTATCTGTTAATATACATCCAATATTTTCAGGTTCTCTTTCATCGGTATGTAAATCATAATGGCTTTCTGGAATACATCCAAATGTTCCTTTTGGAATTTGCACATATGTTAATTTTATTTTATCGCCTTCTGTATCCTTACTCGATGTTCTCTGTTGCACCGTTGGAGTAAAATCCATTTTACTTGTATCTGAAACTAAATTAACTCCGCCTTTTTTTACATTCCCTTCAAATAATTTTACCTTCTTTTCTTTAGTCATTTTTTTACCCTCTTATAATATTTTAAAAATACTTTACGGAATTTCCTTATGTAAAATTGATGGAAAACATGATTAAAAGTAGAAATCATTCTCCATTTAAATCCCGTTGCTAAATATGCTTGTGATTCATCTTGTATAACTTGTCTACAATAACCCTTGGATAATAAATATTTTTTAATTTGCTTCTTCATTGCTTTGGGTATTTGTTTTAATAATGCATTCATTTCTTTTTTAAATTCTTTATTTAAATAATATAATCCATGTGCTGTTTCATGTTGCATAACATCTTTTTCGCCCTTAACTGCTCCAAGAATATAAAAATTCTCAGCTTTAAAATAATCAATTTTGCCAAGCATTGCTTCTTCTTTTTTGGTTATATCTTGAAATAAAATATTAAAATTTAATACTACAGATCCAGGTACATTAAAACCTGCCCAGTCTTTTAGATATGTAAATTCTGGTTTCTTTTTATCATAATATGCATAGGCAGTTATAGCTTCTTCATATGAAAAATAATTACCACGTAATTTCTTTATAGGCGATTCATAAAATTCCTGCAATCGAAAAAAGCTATGACATAACTCAAATTGATTTTTGAATAAATAAAGATATAATCCTGGGTAAATCTCACGAACTTTCATCATAACTCCTTCTCTAAAGTTCTACGAATAGCCATGTGTGTCCATCCACCATATACGCCTTGTATTTTTGCAACCCTATCAACTATATTAAGAATATTTTTCTTCTTTATTCTTATTTTTTCTCTATTTTCTATTTGGTCTTGATAAATTAAAATCATTATTAATATAAAAATTATAATTAAAATAATATACCACATTGTTTTCCTCTCCCATCTTATTCGTCTTTTAAATCCAATTCTTTTATTTTATCAAAAATTAATTTAATAACTTTTTTATTAACTTTTTTCTCTTTTGCAATAAAATTAATATTATCTTCTATTTTTGCACCTTGAAAATCTACCGATTCAATACTTTTAATAAAGTCATCCATCCCCGAATCAAATTCTTTTTTTTCATCTATTTTAGAAAGGTCAAAGATATCTTCTGCTTTTTTTGCGGATTTTAATTTAATAATCTCTGTACTTCTCTTTTCTGTATCTATTAAGAGAACAGAAGGTTCAATATTTTTTTCAGTAATACTTCTACGACCAACACAACCAATATCTAAAAATCTGGTATCTCCTATTGTTTTCTCCCATTGATTATGGTAATGTGCAACAAGGACAATATCAGCGTTCGTTTTAATATCATCTATACAAACATGCATAACTTGAGGTAAAAACGGTTTAGGGGTAATGAAAGCATGAACAATTGCAATCTTCCAAATATCTTTTTCTGAAAACATTAGTCCCGATTCTTTAATTTTATCTTCAATTTCATGTGAATATTCAATAGATTCGATTATAAAATTTTCTTTTTTAATTGGTTTAAAATAATGAAAATACTTACTTCTTTTCATTAAATGAGCAAGCCCCGTATATCTACTATGTTCTATTGAATGATATCGTTCAGTGTGATTACCAAATAAACAATATAAAGGTATTTTATTTTTTTCAACACGATCTGCAATTTCATCTAAAATTCTGTATGACGGTTCGGAAGAATGCAATAAATCTCCCCCATCTAAAATGGCATCTGCTTTGTATTCTTTAGCGATTTGTAATATCTCATCTAACATAGTTAAACAATCTTCAAAATAATTGCTTATGTAATGGACAGAATTTTTTCCACTAAAATGATAGTCTTGTAGATACACGAATTTAGACATTAGCCCATTCCTTCTTAAAATTAGATGTGAAAAATACAAACCATGCGACCTTATATTGTTTGTCAGTTAAATATAGTTGGAAATTTATTTCTTTAACAGACTTATAAATAATATAAGGTATTAGATAAATTTTAAATAGAAATTTACTCATTCTTTTCACTCCATAATTATATCTATGTAAGCTTTGTCTATTTCAGGATCGATTGAGGTATTCTTTCCTTTGGTTTGCTATTCACTCTTTAACTTCTGGTCGTAACCGATACTCCTTTATTTCTTGTTTATTTTCTTTGTAACGTTCTTTTTGATATTTTAATCTTTCTTCTTTATTCCTTTCATAATGTTCTTTTTGATATTGTGCAATTTTTTCTTTATTTTTATCTTGATAATCTTTAACACATTCTTTACACCAATCTTGCAAGTCATCTTTGCCCTGATTATTTTTACTAAACTCAGATAAAGACTTCTCTGGATATTTGCAGTTTTTATTTGTGCATATTTTAGTTTTCATTATTTTATATCCCTCAAACATGCATCTGTGATCTTCCCTTTACAAGTAGGACAAATCCCTACATCCGCTAATAATGCTTTGTATCGCTCAATTGCTTTTTCTAGCTCTTTTACTGTAATCTTGCTATTTTGCTCATTTTTCGAAAATAGACCTCGAATTTGTGAGAATTTCTCATATATCGCTTCAATTTTACCAAACCTGTCAATTTTCCCCTTCAGGCTTGTCAAATCAAAGCTGAGTGGACTTAAACCCTTCAATTGACCATTGACCCTATCTAAACCAACCTGTGCCTTTTCAGAGGCATTTTTCAGTGTTCTAAGTTGTTCAAACCTTTCAATATTTTCTTTAAGTTGTTTAGTTTCAATATCTTCGATGAATTTAAGCTTTTCAATAGCCGCTTCTGACTCTTTTAACTCAATTTCTGTCTTTTCTAAGGATTTTTTCAATTCTAATAGTTTAGCATATTTTAAATGTAAACATTTAACTTTTTCAACTCTTATCTTTAAACGAGCATGAATGATTTCCGTTTTTTCCTTTTGAATTTTCTTACTCTTTAATTCAGTTTCATTCTTTTCATAACGCTCAGTTTCTTCTCTTATATCACGTTTGATGTGTAAAATATCTTTGTTAAACTGTGTGAAAAGTTTATCAAGCACATCATTACCCGTTAATTTATTGAATAATTTCATCCTAAACGAAGGGGACTTATCAAATAAAAATGGTAATGCAATTTGTGATTGAGAGTTTAAAAATATTTCCTCTCCATCCACATTAATAGGGCAGATACCAATAGCTTCTTTTATTTCATCTGGTGCCTTTTTGCCAACGCTATTAAAGGGGTTATCATCATCCTCATTTAAAATATAGCGATTGATAGAATTGCTGATGATTCTTTCAACAATAACACCGTTAGAAAACCATCCTTTAACAGATGTTGTTTTAGTACCCACTTTCCTTTGACCTTTGAATGAATCATGTTCGCAAAGAAATTCGATTGCATGTTTTATGCAACTTTTCCCAACGCCCGATACACCATATAACACATTCACTCCATTGCAAAAATCAATTTGTAGGTCGACGTGTTTTTGGAAATTTTTTAAATGTATTGATTTAATATACATTAATTGACCTTTTTACTAAATTTATTCTTTTTCTAAAAGTTTTAAAACCTGACCTTGTACCAAAACAGGCGAAGCAGTCTGTTTTAAAATATCAGTAATAATTTTGATACTAGCACTATCTATATCCAATTCTTCTTTTGAATTATAGATTTTTAAAGCTAAATCTAAAATCTTAATAGGTTCGGGCTGCTTCTGAGAATTAATTAAAGCATTTGATACAATGTTTTTAACTAAGACAGGCTCATCCCCCGTTTTACTTCTTTTCCATCTAATCCTTTAATAGCTTGGTTGAAATTAATTTTCATTTTTTATCTCTCCTTTTATAATTTGATTATTTTATAAGACGCAATTCTTTTTGCGTAGTTGTCTGCATCTTTAATGCTATCAAAAACTAATGTTTTAAACCACTTGCTTGCTAATTTCATTTTATTTAAATCTAAAATAATATAATCATACCCATAATTCCCTCCTATTTTTTCTCAAATGTATAATTCATTTTAATATATTTATGAAAATAAGATCCTACACTTTCTGCATGTAAAAACTGTTCATAAACCACACTTTCTACATTATAATAATCATAGGTTAATCCAGATTTAAATACGACACGCAAAATGTCTTGTGGCTTTGCACCCATTGTAATCTGAACTCCTCTTTCAAAACCGATTTGTGCAATGTTAGAACTTTCTACAGCAATTAATTCCATTAGATATCCTTTTTTTCACCTGTTTCAATACAGTAAAGTTTAATAGCCTTTTTACCTTTTATCGGACATGTATTTAAATGCAAAGGCGGATATTTATGAGGTTCATAAATATATTCTTTCCATTCTATAACAATCCATGTCTTATTACTATGCGCATCTATATATTCTTTAACCAATTCTCTCGCTACTTTATAAATTTCCTTTATTTGTTCTTCATTAAAATCTTCCATTTTATAACCCTTTATCTAACTGTGGTTTATTATTTAAAATATTGTATTTTTGTTCATGATAAAATTTATTTAATTTTTCAAGTGCATCAATTCGTGCATCCTTGTATTTATCAAATAGATCTTCTTCAGCTAAATACGCTTCGTTTGAATCAATATAAATTAATGCCCCATCATCTTCCTTATATGCTATCTCAATTTTTACTACTTCAATGTTAAAGATGAATGGATTAACGTAATATAAAATATCATCGCTTTTATATTTCATAGTTTATTCTTAGTTGTATTGCATGTGTATTTATTTACGCTGGCTTGCTGATTCTTTGATTTTGTGGTAACTGGTCTATTAAAAATACAATTACCGTTGCAATCTTTACAACCTATATGCCGTACTAATTCTTCTGGTTTACGTTTTCGTTTCATTTTATATGTCCTTCCTTTTTAAGATCTATCCATAATTTTGCAAGAGCATTAGATTGTTTTTCATCAACTATCGCATATACTTTCATTTCTTTTCCTTAAATTTATTCCAGCATCTACAATCATCGCAAGTTTTAGAATTTTTATTAACACATCTATCACACTTAGATTCTTTATCGCCCATATACCAACATAATTTCGACTTATAATTGTTACCAGATTTCTTCATAGAAATTAACTTTCTTCATTATTTTTAAATACTAATTTTCTCATATCCTCTAAATGTTGGGTCATAGCTTCTATTTTGCCTTCTTGAAAAGATTTATCTTTATCAGGAATATTAGGCATAGATTTAATTTGTTGAGCAATCTTTGTAAAAATCTCAATTGGTAAAGATAAATAGTAATCATTGTGAATTTTTCCACCATCATTAGGAATATCATCCCATGTTTTAGTTGAAAAATTAAACAATCTTCCTTGATTTGTAACTACTATTGTAGTTTGTCTATTCAAATATTCATTAAAAATTTTAACTTCCATATTCTTCCCCCCTTCCTACTTTATCAATATCTTCCTTAATTTGTTTTTCATATTTTCTAAATAATCTTAATGTTTCTTTAGATTCTTTATCTAAGTTAAGAGTCCTGTAAAACCGATCCTTGCCATCTCGTCGCATACTCATAATTGATTCCTTAAACGATTTTCCCAAACTTTAGGAACTGTCCATTTTATAGAACATCGTCCTTTGCCATCACACATAGGACAATCTTTATCTTTTGGCTTATGAAATTTATTAAAATTATCACCAATAATGAATTTACCGTAGCCATTACATAGAAAACAATCTTCCCAAAAGAATCCCATTTGTTTATTCCTTGCTGTAAATTAGATAACAATACGATGAACAGTTGTTTTCATTTTCGACTTATCAACAGACTTAGCATTATATGCTTCGAGGTCTTTAATAATAGGGTAAGGTTTGACCTCGTTAACATTTTGTAAATCAATTTTAATAGAATCCCTATTCCCATCTCTATAGAAAATATGTAAATTTTGACTAGCCCTTGAATAAAGCTGTAAAGCGTCATTGCTGTAGGCATTTCCGCCAGCTAAAGAAGCGGAACGAGCAAAATAATCACCGATTCTACAAGAGTGTAAATGACCACTAATTACAAAATCAATTTTTATACCATTAGCCGACCACTTTCCTATAACAGATTGTATAGATTGTTCCATTTTTGATTTTTTAATTTGATTACCATGAACTATTAAAATCTTTTGACCAGCCAATTCAATCACTTGTTCCGTCGAATGACCATCAAAGAATTTAATTTTAGAATTAACAAATAATTTTTTCAGAAATTGATGGATAATAAAATCATAATTATCAGACGCAACATCTTCACACCAACCAATCTCTTCTGTAATTCTACTTTCATTACCTATAACTGATGCAACAGTGACATTAAAATCTTCTGACAAATCTAACAAAACTTGTTCTAATAATGTAACTGATAACATTACGGCTTTAGCTCTATTTGTAGCTTGTGATAATATTTCATCTAAACGTCTATCTGAATTAAGTAAGTCACCTGTCATAGCTACACAAATATCTTTGACACCAAGAGCTTTCAAATATATTTTGGTAGAATTTACGAATTTTCGTAAACGTTGTGATGCAACTGTAAAGTCATAACGATTAAACATTAAATTAATCAATTCATTAAAATGCAAGTCTGATAAATGGACAATCGCACCAGCATTTTTATTAGTTCTTATTTTCTTTCCAGCAAATATTTTTTTTGGAATAACTTTTGTTTGTATAGCTTCTAATAATTTTTCTTGCATTTCAACAACAGCATTTTCAATCCTAGCCATCTCTCTAAATTCTTTTCTATCAATTCTTCCAAGATCCTGTGTTTTCTGTCGTTCTTTACTTATGCGTATATCAATTAATCTTTCATCAATCTCACCTTCGGCTTTTAATTTTTGGGCATAGGCTTGAGATGTCCTTTCACCTATTCCAAAAACACTTGCGATTTCTAAATGAGTTTTATTTTCATTCCACAGTTTAACGTATTGATCTTTATTTATAATAACTTTTTTCATTACTTTTCTCCTATCCAATTTTTCATTTCTAAAACAATATATGTTATGATACTTGCAGTAATTCCTAAAAAATAATAGCCTAATCCAATACATATCCCGATTGGAACGATTGCAAAAAGGCATCCTGATGTTGTTAAACCATCTATCCCTTCCTTATTATGTACTATAATTCCAGAACCCAAAAATCCCATTGACACTATTGTATAGCTAATCAATCGTGAAAAATTAAATACTACTCCTTGTGGTAATGGCATCTTTAATAATTCCAAGGACATCAAGGCTATTAAACATGAACCCAAAGATACTAACGCAAAAGTCCTAGAACCTCCTGGTTTATCATTCTTCTTACGTTCTCTTCCTATTAAGAAGCCGATAAGACCAGCAATAAATAATTTTGCAATAATTATAAAGTATTCAAACATTATAATAAATCCCTTAAAAATAATCTAACTATTTCTGATGGAACACCTATTATTTTTGACGTTTCCGATTGAAATATGTTGAGTACATGACTTGCAAATACTACCGAAACTAAATTTCCATCTTTGTCATAAATACCCGAACCGCTACACCCATCAGTACATGGTAAATTAAAAATAAAACTTCCTTCGTTATCATAACCAGCAAATGTACCTTCTGTATAAATATATTGAAACCCTAAATAACTTCCTACCGAATAAACCTTATCTTGTTTTTTAATATCACTTAATCCTTTAATCACTTTCTTAAATGGTAAGTATTCGGATGTTTTCCACAATGATAAGTCGTATTTAGATTCTGTTTGTCTAACAAATTGTAATGGAACTACTACGAATTGACCATATTTATAAATTTCAACATTACATGTGTCTGCATCATTTTTATCACACACATGCTTGTTGGTCATAATATAAGTGTAATACAAATCTTCGTGTACGACAATCCCTGTGCCAATTGAGACATTATCTCCTGAATTTCTATTAAATATATAAACCGTCACTGATTCTAAATAATCATATGAAGGTTTTGTCTCCTTCGTTTCAAACTTATCTAAAGTTTCCTTTATCACCAAATCTCTTTGTTTCTCTGCTAAATTTATAGCAAGATCAACAATTTTAATATTTTGGGAATTTATTTTTCTACTTTGTTCAAATATTTTTTTATTATACGATTTTAAAAGATTTATTAATTCATCATGCACTTCTATATTAAGGTCTATTTCACTCTCTAAAGCATTTACGCTTTCATTTATTTCTCCTATTTGAAAAGTAGCATTTAATTCATTTTGAATGACTTTCGTAAATATCATTGCCTGATTTTCAAATAACTCTTCCATTTGTTCTTCTTGATTTTGTACTTCTTTATAAAAATCATATACATTTTTAGCACCTAATCCGACATTATAACCAGCATAGACTATAAGAAGTCCAATAATTATTCCAATAAGATATTTAAATAGATTTTTTAACATTATTTCTCCTCCTTACTAATAATACATTGTAGTACATAATTTTCTTTCTCATTAGCAGGTATGGTTAAAATTATGACAGGTGAGTTCTTTAATTTTTTAGCTTGCGTCCAGGCACGTTGAACAAGAGCCTGTGTAATCCTGAAAGACTTAGTGCCTTTCTTTACATTTTTATATATCACAGCCCTCTTAAAATTCTTTTCAACAATATTTCTAATAAATTCTTTAGCCATAATTCTCCTTATAAATAAATATTGAAATCATTAAATCTCATTTCACAAAAAAATGCATCGTGTATCTCTTCTACTTCACTTTTTTTAACATCTATCTCGAATAAATCTATTTGAAGATCATTATCAATTGTAAGTATTGCAGTATATGTCATTTTATCCCCTTTCAAAAAAATCCATTGTTATTTGATTATATTCGATTTCCCCTTCAAAAGCATCCCTCACATTAGAGGATTCGGTTTCTGGAATATTTACAGTGGCTAAAATAATTCCTTTATTTAACATTCCATATATTTTTAAATTATATAGCATTATTCTTCATCCAGTGCTTTACGGATTAGTTCAATAGTTCTAACGCTTCCCCCTGCTTCCATGAACTTCTCATCCAACGTCTTAGGTTCGTTCATAATTCCCTCCAAAGGTTTTGTATTGAGGTTGGGAGTTTGTAGAGTGGGAAAGTGATTTTCCAAAAATCATCTGTTGTAAATCTGCCAAGATGATCCCAATTAAAATCATTTCTCAATGTTGTGCATATTAAAACATAACTGTTTCTTGAATCTTTATATCCAATACACCAACCTCTAACTGCAAACACCTCTCCGACCTCAATCTCTTCCCAAGTACATTTACGCCCTGTTTTAAGTGTCATTATTCTTCCTCTTCAAATGGTTTATCGCAAAGTCCACAGATAATATTTAATTTTTTCGTTGTACTAATAGTCACATTGCAAGGGCATACATATTTAATTCGTATTACTTCCCCTTTTTAAATATACTTGGCATACCAAGTCCTCTGCAATATAAATATACAAAAATACCAAATACAATAATGAGTGTAAAAATAACTGCACAAATAATTCCGAAAATTTCCATTATTTCTCTCCTTTTTTCTCCAATTCATATGAGGCAACTAATTCCATAGTCTTTGAAACATTTCCAATTCCTAAACAGTCACCATTAACCCAAAAAAATTCTGTGTCTTTAATTTTTGTTTTCTTTTGGATTTGTTTTTCTATTTTTGTAACATCTTTCCAAAATTTTACTTCTAGTTTCCTCAAATCACTCCACTCTTCTTTCAATATTTTCTTTTGTTTATCCGTAAATTTTGTTTTTTCTTTTTTTACAATTTGTGATGCCAAAGCTATTGTTTCTTTATCTACAACACGCTTTCTTACAGGTTGATCTTTTTTTGTTTTTTTATCTTGCATTATTTTTTCTCCAATTCTTCCTCATTTAATAATTTAATTGTTCTATTTATATTTCCTATACCACAATAACCATCTATAAAAATAAATTCTAAATCATCTATATTTAAATCGTGTTGCATTGCCATTTCTAATAATTCTACATGAAAATGAAATTCATCTTGGATTCGTGATAACTCTTTCCAATATATCTTTAATTTTTTTATCTCTTTTTTAGTAAACTTTCTCATAAAAACTTCTCCAAATACTTTAAGGGTTCTTTTTCTAATACCATTTGTTTTATATGATAATGATATGCTATCTTCCACTCTCCGCTATATTCATAATCTTCTTTGTCCATAAATAATCCGCTATCTTTAAACTCTTCCTCCCATCCTTTATCTATTGTCCTGCCTTGGTCATCTATATCTTCGCTTCCCCAGAATGCCTTAGCAAAATCAAGAGAGAAAATAACATAATAGATTTCATAATCATAAAGTTCTTTTCTATCAACAATCAATCTAGGAATAAATAGTTCATTATCACTCTTATTTATTTTCTCAAGTGCTTTTCTGTATATTTTATTATTTGTCATTTTATTTTGTCAGTTTTCTTAATAACTGGGTTGTCATTATTATTTTTTTTAAACTTTTTATGGTTTGTTTTTATTGTTTTTCCTTCACTAATTTTCACTAAATTTAAACGTATATCTAATAATAATTTTACAGCTATAAATACACCTGTATAAATTAATACTAATAAACCTTTATTGTCTACTTTTGAAGGTAATGGTAACTCTTTAAATATTTGTACTTTAGCCATATTCGGATCATTAGTAATCATAGTTCTCTCCTTTCAACATTATAAGTATACCATATTTAAGCGTTTGTGTCAACTTGAATTTTTGGATATGGCAATAGTTCGTATTTAAGATTTTTTCGCATATCTCTATTCTCTTTTTTATTTCCAATAAACATAATATATCTATGTTTTCGAGAATTTTTTACTTTTACAATTTCTGAACTTGGATTATCTCGTTTTAAATACTCTAATGCTTCTTTCTTGCTTGTTGTGTTATATTTTTTCAAAAGGGTTCGCGGATGAATTTTAACTCCATCAACCATATAAATAGCATTGCCAGCTTGTAATGTTAGACCAGTATACAACCAATTTGTCGCTTGATAAATATAACCCACATGTCCTTGTGACGGGTCAGCAAAGGAGATTAAAATTTTAATCTCTGGTTTATTTTCTTTTAAAAATTTAACACTCTGACTTATACAATAGCTTTCCATATTTTTCGGTGCATTATCTTCACTAAAAAGCCGAACAAGTTCTAAAACATTTGGGTTCGGCATGCTTTTCTTTAATCTATAACATGCCCCGCTCCCATAAACAATAACACAATTTAATTTATTTTTATAATAAAAACCTAAAAACACATTTGTTACGGGCATGGTATGACTGTAATGATTCTCTTTAATAAATTCTTTTGCATCTTTGAAAGAAATTTCTTCTAAAGTGACATGATTTTTGTTAAAATCAGATTCGACCTTTGTTTCTTTTTCTTTTCCTGAATTGCTTTAAATTGATTTATTATTTCTAATTTAGATTCATCAGATAAAATTGGAGCGGAGTTAGGGTCTTGCACCCCACCTTCTCTACTGGAAGTAGAGCGTATCTTTTTCGATACTTCCTCCGCAAATCCGTTATCTTTCGCTAATTTTAATAATTCTTCATCAGAAAAATTTGAATAATCCATTAAGCTAAACCTCGTTTTGCAAGTTCTTTTAATAATGCTTTCTTATTATCTTCTTCAAGTATAACATTATTAACGGGTTCTGTCAAGGTTTCTTCATATTTAATAAAGGGTTCGATCTCATTATTTAATTTTTCTAAATCGAGGTCTTTTAGGGTTAATTTAGCATCTATAGCTTCTTGAACACTACAATACTTATCGCCCTTCCCAGCTTTACCGATTTTATAATTTTTGATAAGGTTAATAACTCCGTCGCCATCATTAAAATAACCTCTGGATATTTGAGAATATATTGTAGTTGGTTCTTTTCCTTCTTTTACACATTTTGGGGTACGATATGATTCATATGGTTTAATTTTAAATTCTCTTGAAAGCAATTGTAAAATATCTTTGCTTTTCAGATAAGATTCTAAATGCCCATCAATAAACTCTCTTGAAAATTTGGCTGTTCCCTCTTTTATTATTTTCGGTTCTAAAATTTCCTTATAAATTTTGATACCTAATTGAGTTGCGTTGGCTTTTTTGATAGGGAGTCCAACCAATTTAATTTTTAATTCTTCTTTGTCTTTGTACAAAAACAGATAATTTTTCTTACGACCACATCTCTCTTTAACCCAGCTTCTTCCACGTTTAACAATTTTATTTGTTTCTGTATCTATGATAACTTTTTTCTTATCTTGTTCTTCGATAATATAATGTTGAACTTTTTGTTGTTCTTCAATCCCCATATCCTTTTCTGAAAATTTAGTTGTTAAAAGTTTTCTTATATCTTCGTCTACGAGTTCTTGCTCTGAAAAAGGAAATAACATATATTCAACAAAAGTTTCTATTGCAATATCAAATGTTTCTAAGGGAAATGGCACATTAGCTAAAATCTTTTTAATAATTTGTTTTAAACACGTTTTGATAAAATCCCTATCGTTGTGATAAGGTTTTGTTCCTCTTATCATAACAGAGTCTGTATCACCATAAATGGCTTCAAATCCATATTTTTCTAATTCACTTTGTGCAAATTGCTGAATCTGCTGTCCTAAAAAACAACAATCCCAACCACAATTAGGAGTGTGTACTTTCTCAAATAATGCAGAACGGGCTACACCATATAATCCGTTTAGCCAAATCTTCAATGTTCCGACCATAGGATGATTTTTATCTTTTGCTTTTAGATCAAGCCTCTCTTTTAATTTCTTCTCAACCTCTTGTGCTAATTTATGTTTGTAAGATACATCATAATAACCTTTGACTTGAAACATGTCATTGCCATTCCAAGCCCCTTCTTTCCCTTCTTCGACCTCCCCAAAAAGATTAAACATGCAAAAAATATGAGGATATAGCGAAGCATAATCAACATACCACACATCATTTGCTTCTTCATACTTTGGTTGTAAAACTCTTCCGCCCATCTCTTCTTTTTTGCTGGGATGTTCTGAATAAGTAGGTTCCACTCCCATAGAAAAACAAGCAGATTTGTAAATCAAAGCGGCGATTGAACTTCTTATCCAAGAGAAATTTAAAACATCTTTCCAATCAATCAAATCTGTGAAAGGCATCCAATATGTCCATAATTTATCAAACATTCCTTTCGTAGCCATAACATCATTTCTTAGATAATATATAATATCTTTTTTCTCTTCTTCTGTCCATTCATCTTTATCAAAAATTGTATAATCTATTTTGCTTTTTTGGAATTCCAATCCCATTGTTTCAGCCATGCATTCCAGGGAATTCTTTTTGAATTTGAATCCCATCAAATCGCCCCTGCCTTTGTATGAAAATCCTCTTTTATCTTTGAAGGTGGCTGACCCAAGAATCTTCATGCAATCAACATGGGTGATATACTGTTTTTTATCAATCAATCCGTTATTTATAAGAATAGGATAGTCAAATTCCTCATTATTAAACCCGATTAAAATATTATGTTCGGCTAATAAATCTTCTATTAATTGCCTGTTTTTTGATACTTCTAAATAATATTCTTTTTTGTGTTTGTAAGAATAAGCACCAAACCATTTGACTTTTGCATGAAGCACATAATCATCAAAATTGGTAGAAATATTAATTGCTCTGCCATCAGGATAATGGGAAGATGTTTCCAGATCGAAAACCAATGCGTTATTTAATAAACTATCTATGTTCATAATATAATTTTTCCGATTTTTTAGCTCTTATTAAATTATTTAACTGTCTTTTATAAATATAATCTGTAAATGTCATATTTTTAAATAAGCCTGGTTGATTAGTATAAGCACTCAAATCAATATAAAAATCCCTATTAACAGAATCCCAACAATTTTTATCTCTCATTAAATAAGGCAGACATTTATTTTTTCTACACCATTCAATTCTTTTTATAGAATCGGATATGGGCATTTTCGTATTACAATATATAAAAAATTTAATCCTCCAATCTTTAGTTATATATTTTTTAATAACTTTTAATTTAATTTCAAGCATGTTTTTATACTTAATATTATCAAACGCAAATATATATTCTCCGATATAATTTAACTGCGATAATAAATTAGCATTTTCTTCATCTATCAATCTAAGATCTAAACCTTGATTGAATTGGCATTTAATATTCCTTTTTATTAAATCTTTTAAAATCTCCTTATGACCATCGTATGCTAAAATATTATTATCCATAAATGATACTTTTTTATGTCTTATAATTTGGTCTAATGTATTATATTTTTTTAAATACCCTTCGGCTTTCGGAACAAAACAAAAGGAACATTTTCTAATACATCCTCTAGTAATAAAACCATATGATTTATCATTATCGGGATATAGAGAATAATCTAGTTCTTGTTTATCAATATGATTAGGTAATTTTACTGTATAATCTTTACAGCCAACTCCACCAATATGAACTTTTTCACAATTAATTATGTTAAATAAATTTTGGTTTACAGTAAAAATATTTGATACATATACGATATCATATTCTTTGCCATCAACAACTCTTGCTTTTTTCTTAGTCGGATAACCATTAAATCCTAATTTAATCAAATCAACATTTGCATTATTATCTTTCCAATATGTAGATAATTTACAAAGAGCAATATTTGGTATTTTTGAATCCACATCAACTAATAATATTTTTTTCTTACTCATTTTTTAATCTCTATTTTATCCAGTAATTTATAATATACTTTTCTGGTAGCTAAAATATCTTCTTTTGCATCATGCGCCATAATTGGTATTTGTAAATCTTGTGCAATCATTTCTAGTTTAGTACTTTCACTTTTTATAACACCTAATTTCTTCATAATTAATACAAATTGATATACATCTAAAGGTTCACCATTTATCCAGCTTCCAAGATAAGGATCATTACATTTTTTAAATAACATTTCTAAAAATGGGATATCAAACTTCACAATATTATATCCTGCTAAACTAAATTTGTCATTTTTATCATATCTATTTATATATTTAGAAAAGAATTTAATTAACTTTTTAAAAGCCACTTCTGGATGATCAAAAGTCCTAATTTGCTCTATAGTAAAACCATTGATGTCTAATGCTTCTTGGGAAATTTTATCTCCTTTAAATGGTTGCATAGTTAAATTAATTTCATCAACTATTTTTCCATCAATTTCCATAAGAGCCGAAAGACTTAGAATGGCGTGTTCCTCTTTATTTAATCCCGATGTTTCTTCATCAATCCATAATATTTTTTGTTTACCAGACATTAGATTTTTTCTCCTCTGGTTTTTTAACTTCCTCTTTTATTGGAACTTTCATTTTAGGACGATTTTCAGCAGAGGAGGTGTTATCTTCGATGGGTTTTTCTCCTGTTAATCTAGCTCCTTTTTCAATATGTTCCATCTTTGCGGTATCAACTTTTACGTCTGTTAGTTCTTCTCTTGGTTGTTCTCCTGTATAGCCAATACCTTTTGCGACCTTTGTGACAGTTAATCTTTTTAATCTACTTTGGGCAGTTGTCACACCGCTTTGTGCAGCATAAAAGTAATTTCTAAAATCCGTTGCATATTTCCTAATACCTTTTATATTATCCCTGGCAATTGCTTTAACAATATCACAATCTTGTGCCCTTACTTTATCAAATTTCGCAAATTCTTTCACTCTTGTACCATGTTCTATTTCCTCTTTGATTGCTTCCAAAGCTCCCGCTACAACCCCGAATTTCATGAGGCATCCTGTCAAACGCTCCATAGATTCGGCTATTTCAAATTCGTTTAATAAATCGCCATTTGTTAATCGTTCAGACCAGGTATCTACTAAATCAAAATACCTTACGTGTATTTTATAAAGTTCTTTAATTCCTTTATCGCCCTCTTTAACTAATTTATTTACATCCCGACTTGTCATAATATTCTCCTTTAATGATTGCGGCTTTTGTATTCTCTTTTTAATGCATCATAAATTTGTTTTTTCGTATATTTCTTTTTTAAGTTTGGATTTCCTGTTTCCCACATATTATGGGCTTCCATTCTTAATTTTTTCATTATTTTAGAACTCATTTAGTGTTTGTTCCTTTGTTATTCGGCGTATTGTATGGCATTTTCGGCATTCATAATCAGTGTACTTAGCATAATCTCTATTGCCTTTTGTTTTCCAACGATTATGACCACATTCACATGGTAATTTTTCTAATGATTTATTTTTACGACTCATTTCTGATTCTTATATTCTTTCCAAGCATTAATTAAATAATCTCTTTGAATTATAACTGGATTTTTATCCTCATTATATGATGAAGAAATACGATTACCATTTATTTGATAAACAAAATAATATTCTATTGGATCATCATTGATAGGATGTATATCAAATTCTTCCAACTCTGACACAAATTCTAATTTGCCTAAATCAATATAAGCGCCATTTAAATTATAAATCATTTCTTCCTCCTTATTAAATCAGGATAATCTTCAATCATAGTTTTTATAAGTGATTCCCACTTCCAATCATAACGCATTTTAGCAGCAGTTTTTGCAAGAGCCTCAATAACTCTATCAAAATCAAGTTCCATATCTTTTTCATGACCAAAACCAGCATCATTTAGCATTGTTTCAAGTTTTGCTATCTCTTCTTTAGATAATTGATAATGGTAATGAAAGAATTTTTGAAACTCTTCTATAATTTTTATACGTTTCTTCATTTATTTGCCTTCCCATTGAAATCCTAATATTCTTAGAAATTTATATCCTGTATTGCATTTATGATACCAAAAAACCCAATCAGAAAAGCCAAAACAATGATTTATTTTTAACCATGTAATATATTTCATTTATTCCTTTTCTATTTTCATATCATTTTCGTGACAAACGATTTTGATAAAATTTTTCGAACAATTTTCTAAAGCCTCTTCTGTAATACAACTTGTTTTTATAAAAATCATTTCTTTTCTTTCCTAGGTCTGCCACGACCTTTTTTTGGTTTCCCTTTTTCTTTATCAGATAATTTTTTTAATTTATTTTTTGCTTCCGTTACATCCATCACTGCAGATAATCCTTCCAATTCATCTTCGACCATTTTTAAAACTTTATTTTTCTCTCCACTCTTCTTTACTTCTTTAGATTCATTATTTAAATAATTATCTGCTATTTCAGTTAAAGCTTTATCATCTTTGGCTAATTTTTTGCAAGCTATTTTAATGCCCTTCTCAATTAACATTTTTTCAATAATCTCTTTTTCTTCATCTGTCCCACTTATTTCAATCTCAACTTCTTTTTTCTCAATAACATCAACAAACCCGTTTTTGTAAACAAATGGCATATGTAATTCAGCATTTTCCTTTGCTGATTTACAAGAATTTGTTTTCTGCAATTTTAAAACAACATCAAAACCAATAGGAACATTTTCTGTTTTGTATCTTAATTTGCCGTCTTTATCCAATAAGTATCTTTTTACAGATTGAATAGGTGCATTTTCATTTTGACCTTTTCGCATACTTATAATTTGGTATGCATAAAACTCTTGAGCTTTCCCGCCCGATAGACCGCATCTTGTAAAAAACGTGCCAATTCCCTGCGTTCGCCCCTGGGAAATCCAAAGAATTGCTGCTTTAGACCTAAATATATGAGCAGAAACAATGCTGTAAAAGTTTGATAAAACAAGGGGCAATGATGCGATATTCTTTTTTTCTAAACTTCTTTCTTTGCCTCCCTTTTCTTCTTGTACACTTTTTGGACACAATCCGTTGGTTGAATCAATTATGAATAAATCTATTACCTTGTCTCGACATAAAGTACGAATTGCTTCTAATGCTTTTTCTGCATTCTCTGGTGCTTCTATGTAAAGCATATCCTCCAAATTTATTCCAAAAAATCTAAATCGCTCTGGTTCGATTGGTTTCTCTGTGTTACAAAAACACACTAATTTACCTAATTTTTGAGCATTTGCTATTGTTGTTAATGCTAATGCTGTTTTTCCGACAGAATATGATGGCGACCAAACAATAGTATGACCCCCACATTGGAAACCCCCACCCAAAAAATCATCAATGCTTTTAACGCCCGATGGGATTACATTTAAATCTTCAATTTCGCTTCCCATTGTAAAAATCTCGGATTTATGGGATTTGTTAAAATCTTTAACTGTTTGATCTAATTTTTTTCTTCTCTCCGATTTATCCATTATATTTATTTCCTTTTTTAAGATTATCTACAGCCCATAGAGGCTGTAAATTTGTATAATTGAAACATTTAAGTTGTTCTGATTTTTTAGATAAATCAAACTTTGAACATGGGTTTCTATGGTCTACATGCCAATCGCCATAATTATCCCAAGACATTCCCTTAGTAAACTTCTCTTGTAAATGATACATTAAATAATCTATTTCACAACCAATTAAAAACATTGTTCTAAGAGATTTGTTATTGCCGTGTAACACAGAACGTATCCGTCCCCGTAAATTTTGCAAAATTTTAAATCTAATATCGATTTTATATTTTTTTGTTTTATATTCTCTTATCTGTTTCAAAATCTTTTCTTTGTTTTCACTATATCGTTTTTTATTACGTTTTGCTGTTTTAATTTTATTATTATTATAATATTCCTTGCCATGTTCTGCTATTTTTTCTTTATTTTTTATGCGCCATTCTTTACTAATTTTAGCAATTTTCTTTTTGTTTTTAATATACCATTCTTGTTGATATTTGGCTATTTTAACTTTATTGAGTTCATATATTTTATTAACGCAAATTTTGCAATAATTACGATAACCATCATTTCTTGCTTTATTTTTATGAAATTCGCTTATTGGTTTAATTTTGCCACAACCGTGTTTGCCAGTGCATTTTTTAGTTTTCATATCTTTTTACTTCCAATATAAATTATCACACCAAACACATCCATTTTTGGTTTTCATGTCTTTATTAGGTAATTTTCTTTCACAATTATCGCATTCTAATTTATCAATAAATAATTTTAATAAAGTATCTTGCATAGTTCAGTCCCATAAGTCAAACCAATATTGTTGTAGATATTTCCAGCCTTCTTTGTATCTTTTATTCTCTGCCTTTGTCATTAAATAATGTTTTGTTTGAGGAATTTCAGAAAATAACGGATTTTCATCGGGTTCATTCATAGATATAACAAATTTTTCCATTCGCTTTCTTGACCTTTCATCGTTTACCATGTACCAATCATGCTCATTAATTTTACGAATTGTTTCAAAAGTCCAAATTATCTCATCAATTATTCCTTTCCATTCTGTCATACCAGGTTCTTCTTTATCATCTGTTTGTATAGATTGAACATTGTTTTGACCGCAAGGATAGCCATGCAATTGACCTTTTAAATCTTTTAAAGAATTTATCATCACGCCTGTAATATAGTGCTGTAAGTCCCATAAATCCCTATCAGAATACCCTCTTTTTCCCCTTTGAATAAACCATTTAATGTTATCTATTAAATCTCTTGGATTATCCCAAAACCATTTTTCTAATTTGCATTGAATAGTAAAAAAGAAATCCTTAATAGGGTGTTCTTTTTCTCTTTTTTTTATATCATTCAACATTTCTTCTACTGATTTATATTGTTTACTCATTAAAATTCTCCTCCGCATTGTATACCTATATATTTGCCATTAATATCAAATTCTGGATGGCATTTAACTACATCACAACCTGCAAAAAGACCTATAAGAACTATTAAAATTGCAATCGCCGGTATTAAATAAGGTATAATAGACATTTTCATAAGAACTTCTCCAAATATTTTAATGGTTCTTTTTCTAAAATCATTTGTTGAAGATGGTGTTCCCATGCAGTTATTGTGCCAAATTCTCCCTCTGAATCATCAATTTCTTCAAACCCCCAAAAAGCTTTGGCAAAATCATGAGAGAAAATAATATCTAATCTTTTATAATTTTCTATTGTAAAATCCTCTCTCCACCAATATAATTTTTTATCTATTAAATATCCATTTTTTAATGCTCTTTGAATGGCTTTTTGTAATATCTCTTTATCTGTCATTTTCAATCCCTCTTTCTCTATACTGTGTTAACTCAATATATAAATCTAAAAAATCATCTAAATCTAATACAGCCCATCTTTTGCCTTCTTTATTTTCCAATGCTAACATAGGTATTCGATCAGAATGTAGCGGAATCTCAGAACACAATTTTTTAAATACTTCATTGTCTATTGTAATTGACTTGGTGTTGCGTTGTTTTGCTTCTATTCCTAACCCACAATCTGTTTTAATATCTGTTTTTTCTCCTTTATTTCCACTTCCTATAGTTGGTCTACAATATGGATCTATTTCTTTTAATCTTTCAACCAAATAATCTTCAAATATCTGCCATTTTTTATCTCTCATTTTTGTAAATCCTCTAATTCTTCGTCTGTGTATTCATTTTCTCCACATTCTTTACACATATCCCATAAAAGGGATAGTGGATATTTATTACATAATTTTTCGGGAGTTCCATATTTTTCTAACAATTTATTATAATCAATATCATTTATGTTACCATAATCACCTTCATTTAAAAATTTGCAAAATGTGATATCTACACCATTATCTTTTATTGTTGATAAATAAGGACAAACACCTACTAATTTTCTACACAGGGATCTTTTGTTTGTACACTATGACTGTAACAATAAAATCCTTTAGGTATTTTCTTCATCTTTAATATCCTTCCATTCTTCATTTAATGGTTCATAATCATTAGTGTGCCCTAATTCAAAAGCGTTATTTGCTTCATTATTAGTATACCAAAAACAATGAGGGTATCTCATCGAAGCAAAAAATCTGAAATAAACAACAATTCCATTATGTATATTTTTAACTTTAATCATTTTATGCCATTATTTTTCTATCTTCTTCAAGATTATTTTTAATATATAACCAATTTGATTTATAGTGCCATCTTATTGCAAGCCATGGTTTTCTCAATTCCTTTTGTTCTGGATATTCATCTAAATAAATCCTTGCATATTTTTGATAAATTTTTAAAGAAGGTTTTTTAGGTATTGAGAACCCTAATTTGGCGGTTTTTTTAAGGGCAATTTGGAATTCATCTACAGTAAATCCTATTTTGCTCATTATTTTATAAAATTTTAATATCTGGTTCATTTCTTTTCCTTTTTCTTCCTTGATATCTTCTTTAATCCTTTTTTAATTCTCTTTTTCTTAGTTTTTGGCTTATTGGCTTTAGCAATCGCAGAATTGCTTCTAAAATCCATACATTCTAATATCCCCAAAAGAGCAAGCACAACACCATCAGAGGCATCATCATCCCCTTTTAAATCTATAGCCAAATTATCTCTTAACCAATTCGCCACTGATTCTTTTGGTTTTCCAGTAATCATTTTGATTTTTAGTTTTGCTCTTGATGATTTAGCCAAAATGAATTTATACTCAATGTTTTTGTTAAGAGAAGATGCCAACGCTAATGTTCCAAATCTTGTAAGTTTTTTAAATACATCTGCTTGAACAAACCTTCCAAATCTTTGTAAAAAAGAATCTTCTATGACTACTATGTTTTGATTGTTAATACAATTATTAAATGTATTATACATATTTTTATAAACTGTATTAATATCCGTTTTATCAAATTCAACCGCCCAAAAACTAATATGTGCGTACTCATTGTCTGTTTTTATTTCACATAATCCAGTTCTTTCGGCTATGTCCAAACCAAGAGATACGAAGTTCTTCTTTACGTCGTAACCTGTTACATGTTCTATAATTCTAATCGGGATTTTCATTTGCTCTCCTGTTCCAATATAAAATATTTAATTTTGATGGATTTATGTATTCTTCCCAACAAGTCATACAAAAAAGATATGTTGTCCATTCCAAAAATAATCTCTTAAATTTTTTCACTTTATAAATCCTTTTTCTTTTAATATTCCTTGAATTCTTAAACAAAGTTCCATTTCCATATCTGGCGATGTTCCTAGCTCATACTCATCTGTCCATTCATCAATTTGATCTAATATTTTAATACCAATTTCTCTTTTGAAATTATATTCTTTGTCTGTCATTTCCTTATCTCTAATATTTTTGTATCTTGATTAAAAAATGTCGGGATTGTAATATATTGTTTCCCTGATTTACTATCTCTTATTTTATCTGTTAAAAAATACGTGTTTTCGCCGTCTTGTCCGTTATTGCCCCATAAATATTTAGCTGATAGAGAAACATAGTTTTTCGTTTGATCTGGTGCAAACCATTTACTGTTTTCTGTTCTAATCTGTGTAAGAACAATCATAAAACCGCTATGTTTTTTTAATTGTTTACTAAAATGTTCAAAATTATTATCTGTTTTTGCAAAATCCCCGTCTTTCATTTTTAACCAATCAATCACAGTTATAGCATTGTCTTTTAATTCAATGTCTGTAGGATGATTCACAGGTTTTTTGGGTATTAAATATGCTTCATCTGGTATTTTTAGATAGTGCGTAACTGCACCAATATTTGAATCGGCTTCTGTATTAATTAAATGTGTGACTCTTTTTTGTGCCCATAATTGTTTTATAATATTTCCAGTAATATGTGTTTTTCCTTTACCAGTTGGAGAACCTATAATAATCATTCCGCCTTTGTTGAATCGAGCATAATCATGGAAAAATGGACATCGAAAATCAATTGGAACGCCCATTTCTCCTTTTTCATGTGTCCATTCTACATCTTCTAAAACTTGGTATTTTCTACCACTTAATGAAATTACTTTATTGTTATCATCTAAGTATCTCAAAACATCTTCTACATCCTTTGTTTCTTTTTTTAATGAACTAGCTATTTGAAACGCCGTGCCTTCTTTAATAATCTCTAATCTTTTAAATACTTCTTGAGATAATTCTTTTTTATCATACGTTTGATATTTATCTAATTGCCGTATTATACCATTGATGGCTTTGTTATCCATCGGGTTATCTAATGCATTATTAAATATTGTTAAGGCATATCTTGTAATATCAACACTTGCCCTTTTCCTTAATATACCACCCATTTTAATAAATGAATCGTTACAACAACCATCAAGACCTTTTATGCCTCCTCCTAAATCGTTATTCGTAATCGCTTCTTGTATTTCTTCATCTGGTGTTTTTGCATTCTTATCAATTTTATCCAATAAGAATTGTTTTAATTCTGGTGACATTTTTTGAATTTTTTTATTATTCCATTTTCTAATTTCTCCTTCGGCTGATGTTGGGGCAATAGCTATATAGGCATTATTAGCCCTCACTTCCATGTCTAAATTATTTTCTGGGTCATTTTTTTTCCTCAAATTGGCATGCATGAGGAAATTAAAATCTTCATCATAACAAAATACCCAATGTTTGCCTCTTTTAGTTATTTGAATTAATGTATCTTCCCCTAACAAATGTTTAACTTTTTCATAAGTTTTATCATCATCCACATCAATAGCAATAGTATTAGAAACTTTGCCCAATCTTAATCCTAAACCATAGCCTCTATCAATCCAATCCTTCCATATCACAGGGTCTATATAAAGTTTTTCAGTCCACATAAATCCGTATTTTGGATCTTTGGTTTGAGGTTCTAATGGAAACAAAGTAAACTTATTCTTGTCATAAAGTTTCAATATCTCATCAATATCATCTTTTACAATAATTTTAAATTTATGTTTTAAATAACTGGCGATATCTTCATCCTTGAATTTAGGATTTTTAGTTGCTCGAACTAAATCAAAAATATCCCCTTTTTTAAATGTACAATCGGGATTAAGACAATAGAATTTTGTCCCGTTGTTAGGATATAATTGCGCCTTCTCTACCTCTTTACAAACAGGACAAACAAATTTGGTCTTATCATTTTTTATTTCAACGCCAAGCAACTGTTCTAAATATTTGGTTAAATATTGACAGTACTGTGCCCGTATATATAAATTCATAAAATTCCTTTTATTTTATAACCAAAATTTCATCAACAACCTTTTTTTCCAACATTTCATCAGCAAACAACCAAAGTTCGCCAACTCTTGCTTTTTTCAGTTCAGCAGAAGTTAGATTTGTATGTTTCCTTAAATTTTCCTCAAGCATTTCATAATATTTTTCTAAAAACTTGGCTCTATCATGAATTTTTAAACTATAATCTTCTATATAAGCAGACATGTCGTGTGCCATCCATACAGAATTGGGATAGCATACCCGCTTGTTTCCTGCGACTGAAATGTGACCACCCATACTACATACTTCATTTGTAATAATTGTTACAACAGGGGATTCAATTGTTTTCATAGCATCAATAATAGCTAATCCATCAGAGCATGAACCGCCTGGAGTATTTAAATAAAGCATGATAGGGCGATGATTTAATGTATCAAGAGCATATAGTGATTTGATTAATTTAAGGGATGATTCTTCGTCAACAACATCATATAAAAACAATTGTCGATTTCCCAATAATGTCAAATCTATATCGAATTCTTTTTTTACCAAACTTGTTTTATGAGCTGGTTTTCTTTTAGGAGTCATAATTATTCCTTTTTGGTTTTTAACTTTTGAATAACTTCGAAGTTTTTCTCAGCTATTTTTTCAATCGTCCTTAATAATTTTTCTGGATCATTATGGATATCTTTCATTCCACTCACAGCTTGATTAGCACTATTTACTGCTGCTTGGGCTTCGAAAGATTCAGATTTCTCCTCTTTTAAATAACGCACTTGATTTTCTAATTGTTTGATTCTATAGAAAGCATCGTTTTTATTTATTTTTGGTTCATCTGTGTCTTTTTTCTCTTCTTTCTTTTCCTCTTTTTTATCTTCCTCTTTAATAACATAACCTTTGATAACATCATTGCCTTTTTCTTGCGGAAGAACAGTAATTTCAATCATTTTTCCAGTACATTCATCTTTGAATTTATTGGGACTAATTGTGCTATCAAGCGTATACCATACCTTATTTTCTTTGTCCTCTTTAAGCTTAACACCACCTTTTGCAACAGAAACTCCGGCGACAGTTACTTCTTTAACAACCAATCCGCTTTCTTCTTTTGCAGAAGCAACAGGTTCTTCTTTTTTTGTTTCTTCCTTCTTTGGTTCTTCTCCTTCTTTCAAAACAATCAATTTTGTTATTGTACCGCTTGTGCTACTATCGTCCTTTTCAACAGTTGATTCATCTACTTCAACCTCTACATTTTTATCTTCTAATGATTCAAGTAAATTTGCCTTTTTTAAATATTCATATACAACATCGGAAATGTCATATGTTTTACCAGCTTCCTCTAACTTAATCAGTTTATCATCTGGATCACCCATGACCCATGCAACTTTATCAATAACTTTGCTCATAATATCTCCTTTTCAATAAAACTCATTAATGTATCACAAAGATCATCTATATCACCACCATATTCATTATGAAATTCATCATAATCTTCTGTTTCTTCTGCTTTCCTGTAATCAATAATTAATTGTTTAATATATTCTTTATCCATGACATCTCTTTTTTAATTCTTGTTCAAGTTCGATTGATGTATAAATTTTGCCTTCAATAGTCCAATAAGTTTCTTCTGGATAATTTGGAAGGTTTTCTATTACTTTTCTTAAAAGTTCAATAGTTAGTGGCATTTTAGTCCAATTTGTATATCGCTTTTTCAAGTAACTTAATTAATCCCTTGGCTTCTTCTTTGTTTATTCCCGTGATTGAATGGACATTAATCCATTTTTTGTTTGCATCACAGTTCTCATTTGTGTTTTTGTTTGCTGGCTGAATCCTAATTTTCTTTTCACCACCATCATAAGAATAAGCAATAACATTAAGGTATCTTTCCCCTTTTGCTTTACTAACATTCACGCCCTCTTTAAACAACTGCACATTCAATTCTGGTTTGTAATCACTCATGGTTTTATTTCTCCTTAATTATTTTTTGTAATTTTGCATATAATATTTCTTCATAAATATTCTTGTATTTTTGTCTTGCAGAATGCCTAAGTGCATGTATCTTTTTATCCTTGCCCTTCTGAATCAATACTAACGGCTCATCTTCTTTTGGTGGTCTAGCATCAATAGCCAAAATAAAATCATTATCATCCATCTGTTTTATTGCTTCTTCACTAGCATAAGCATTAATAAAACAGGCGAATGTTCCTAGTGTGAGTATCGCATCCTTGCCACCTAATAAACATTCTAAATCTTTTAAATCATCTATCATATTATTTCTCCTTTAAATTATTTGTTATAAATCAAACGTATTAATTTCCGAATAGCCACTAACTAAAGCTAGATATTGATTTTTTAAACCTTCTATATTATCTTTTATGTCTTTTTCAGATAATTCTTTTGACATAAATATAAAATATATTACATGTCCTGAAAATCCCATTTTTATTCTCCTCTTAATTTTTTATTTGATGTTTAAATTCTTTTATAAAATAAATAGCTAAACCTGCTAAAATTATTAAAATTACTCCGTTCATTATCCACAACATATTATTTCTCCTTTTTAAATTACTTCAATCCATAAATTATTATCGCCTTTGATTGATATATTAACAATTTTGCCTTCAATATCTATTTCGTCTACTTTAATGCCATCTTGATATAATTTATTATCTACTTTTGCAATATGATACCACATTCCATTTCTCCTTTTTAAGTTTGTTAACATTTTTATATTTTATCAGCATATAATAAATATACACATTGTTCCGAAATTTCTCTTAAATCATTTAAATGATTAGTGTTTAAATTTAATAATTTATCAGCCATTATTAAGCCTAATAAAACATGCTCTGATGTGATTCTCATATCTTTTTTCTCCTTTTAATAATTTGCAATTTTTCGTTTGATTTGCATATCCAATCGTGTTTTAATCATTTTCAATTTTTCTTCTAAATTGCCTTTAAGACTAACAATCGGCACTGAAAGTTTCTCTAAATTTATTTATATCAATCATGATTTCTCCTTTATTTTATTTTTTATTTGATGTTTAAATTCTTTTATTGTTACATAAATAATAATTCCAAGTAATAAAAGTGAAATAATTATGCCTATAAATATTATCATTTTAATGCTCCTTTATACTATTTCAATGTATTTTTCATCTGCTATTTCATTAAAGTCAGAATGCCCTAAAAATTCGGCTACATTTGCGATTCCATCTGTTCAAGATTATTAATCACATTTGTGTTGCGCCGCCAATAATTTGTTGGTGTCATTTGAATCATGAACGGAATACATCCACGATCAATTTTTCGCTCTGTATTTCTCATATAAACTGTTTCCATCACTTCCATTTATTTCCCCTTTATAAATTCATTTATATTATAATAAACAGGTATTCCTAATTCTTCAGCTTTTTTAATTTCTGCTAATGTTCCTTTTGATTTCTCATAACCCGATAAAACTATAACTAAGTCAGATACTTCTAACCAAGCCATAGAAAAATCATAAAACATAGGAACAGTAAAATCAGAATCAAAATTAGTCATTACATAACTCTTATCATGCCAGGGGCAAAAAGGCGCATAGCCTGCCATAAACAATTTTCCGGCATAATATTCTCCTCTGCCTATATTTTTTAGAACATCTAATACATTATCTGCACTATAACATCCTGCTAAATAAACTCGTTTCATTTTATCCCTCTCTTTCATTATAAATCCTTTTTAAGTTTTGTCCAATATTCTAATGGAACCACTAATTTCATTTCTCCACCTAATAACAATCTTGAACCTACATTTAATGCGGCTTCTTTTGAAATACTATAAATATATTTCTTGGTTTCATAAACGAACAACACAATGTTATGTAAATCAGTAAGATTTAATTCAGACAAATTAATAGTCCAGGCTCCGCCTTTAACCATTTTTAGCTTAGAAGATTCCTTTTCGTATTTTTTATAAACTCTGTCTTTGATAATTCCAAGCATTTATAATATATCCATTATCAAACATATAATTAATGTGACTAACCAGCCATTTAAAGGGTAAGGCATTCCACTAACAATATAACATATAAGCCATATACTTGTCATTACACATCTCTCCTTTGATAAATATCCATACGTTTTACTTTTCCGTTTAATTTCCTAATTTTTTCAATATATTTCTTGGCTAATTTTATATCAGTCGGCGTTCTTTCTCTACCAGAAACTGTTTTAATTTTAATAAAATTTAACATTATCCGTGTTTGTTTCTTTTTAATATTTAAATAAGGATAAATATATTCTAAAAATTTTTTCATATCGGCTTTTCGAGATAGTGTCCAACGATATACTTCTTTATGATTGTCCTTTGCTGGTTCAATAGTAAAGGAACCTCCAAATCTTTTATATAATTTCTCAATATATCTATCGGTCATTCCAATACCAACTTGTGTAGTGACACTTGATAATTTTCTTGTTGAACATTGCGGTCTAATACTAATAAATCCCTCGCCATCAAATAAACCAGCCAAATATGCCGAATGCAAATTAGACATCGCCGTTGCTCCTGATTTTTTCATCCTCGTAAATAAAAATTTCTTTATCAAATTTATCTAAAACATTTAATAAGGATTTTGTTTCCAAATTCAACCGCCTTTTCAATTCTTTAGTACAAAGAACCATAACACCTGCCATATCATTATATTTTTGATAATTAGGACTGGCACTGATGTTATTGTTGTGGAGGAAGCCGAATGCATGGTCGAAAATTCTTCCTTCCACATTTCTTAAATCACTGTATTTGAAATATGAAAAAATTTGATAGTTCAATTCCCCTGCTGATTTAGCAAAATCCCCATCTCTTAATTCTTTACGTCGATTGTTCGTGTCTTTTATATATGGCATAATTTCTCCTTAATTTATTTAAAAATCAATACATACGGATGCAATAACTCTTCGTTTCAAGACATAAAAAATTTAACCCATTATCTTTATTCCTAACAAAAGCCAATTCCCCTTTAGTGACTGAAATTAATCCACGAATGATATAAATACCATTTGTCGTTTCGATTTGCATTTTTGAAGAATCGTTAAAGGCTGTTGGAATAACTTTGGCTGTAATCACTACACCACTGTCAATATCGGTATAGCTAACGGGCTTGGATTTTCCACATCCAGAAATTAATAATATTAAAATAAATAAAAATATCTTTTTCATACTTTAACCTTTGTCTTTTTTAAACTCATATACTGGTCTTTTAATAATCGATACTTTTCACTTTTTTCATATAACAGTTCAACTGTTTTTTTAGAACTCTTCTCCATTTTCTTTATTTCTTTTAATAAATGTCTTAACATAGATTCTTCCAATGTTCTTATGTTTTTTAAATCATAAATTTTATCAAAATTCTTAGCCAAGCTATTTTGAAATGGTAATAGTTGGTAACAAATCTTATCATCCCATTCTAAATCTTCTAACCCATTAATAATTGGGGTTTCCAACCAATCGGGCATTCCAATCATACTAATAATAAATAGTCTTAATTCAACATCTCTAACTGTGTCATTCTTTTTATCCACAAGAATGTTATCCGATACGTCGCCAGTTCTAACCTTCTTAGAAATAATTTTAAGTGGGTCATTCTCAACAACATAAAATCCCTTTTTTGCTTTGTTGGTTGGGCTTTTTAATTTAGGGTTAAAAATTTTCAAATTATCGTAAAAATATAATTGGTGTAGGTCTTGGTCTGTTGCCACTAAAATAACTTCGTGGTCTGGAAACACTTTGGGAGCTAAAGCCATAATATCATCGGCTTCAAAACCGTACTCTATCGAATAATCTAAATCATAATCGGATATTTCAAATTCTATACCTTTTTTTGTTAAACATAAATCCGCGAAATTAACCTCTTTATTAAATTGAATAAAATTCCAGTTTGTTGATTCTTGTAATTGGTCTTCTAATTTATTGATGATAGCATACTGTTCATCCCAATTTATCTCGGTGTGCGCTTCTCTTCCAGCTTGACGCTGTGCTTTGTAAGGTAAATAAAAAGCCCTTCTCCATGAGTTCCTTCCATCTTTTGCAAAAAGGACTTTATCATCTTTGTCTATTCCGATTTTCTTTAAAGTGCTATAAACAGTATTTAAATAGGAATACGACGCTGGTAAAATAAAAGAGTCATCAGTTTTTAATTTAAACTGATTAGCCCAAGCGTAGATAGACTGATGGGTTAAGAATCCTGTGTCAAAAATGATTAATTTCTTCATAAAAATTTCTCAATATATTTTAAAGGTTCTTTTTCTAAAATCATTTGCTGAAGATGAAATTGCCAAGGTTTTAAATATTCCTCATAATTTCCATTTGAATCAATGGTTGCTAATAAAGTCGTTTCTTCTTTCCAAAAAACTTTTGCGAATTCATGAGAGAAAATAATCTCATTTATATGTCCTGAAATTCCATCATAACAACATCCATTATAGTCTTTTTTGCTATAGAAACGATCATAATCAATTTCAAGAATATATCCAATCCAACATTTATAACCATGCTCATGAGCTTTTTTGAGTGCTTTTTCTAATATCTCTTTATCTGTCATCGAGTATCCCCCGAACCACTTATTTTACCTCTCTTTTGCCTGTCTCGAAGTTTCTTAATATTCATTTCGGCTACTTCTTCTAATGTTAAATCAAAATATTCTGCTATTCTGGTAAGATAATAAAGAACATCACCCAATTCTTTGCCCATATCAATTTTAGTAATTTTAGAACCATCTCTGCCATATTTTTTAATTTTTTCAGCAACTTCTCCTGTTTCGCCGAACAAACCAAACATTGCTTGAGTAAATCCTTTCCCAAATTTACCATCTGATTCTTTAGTAAATTCTTTAGGATACCAGGTTTTAAAAGATTCTTTTTGATAACTATTAAAATTCATTTATATTCCGTTTGATCAATTAATACTCTAACCACTTTATAATATTTGTATCCATATTTTTTATACTGATTAACCAAGCCCCTTGCTTCTTTCCTGGTTTTAAAAACATCATAAGAATTGTTATCAGAGGTATGGCATAGTTTCTGAGTATCAATATTTTTAACTGCCCATGCTAAATAATTTAATTTTATGGTTTTCATTGGTGATCTCCAAAAATTTCGGGTTCTTCGCCATAATTTTCTAAATGTTCAACAATAAGCTGATTTAAGCATCCATAGGAATATGTTTTGAGAATTTTTTCATCAAGACACTCTTCAACAACTTCAATGTATAATTCGCCAATTAATATTTGTTCCTTCATATACAAACACCAAAGGTCATCATTATTGTGATTAATTTTTACATTCATTTGTTACTCTCCAATGCTTCTTCAATAGCTGTTGCAAGAATATCTTTATCTTCATCATCTATAATTACCCCAACAAAAGCATGGGCAAAAATATCATCTGGTTCGATTGTAAAGAAATCATCCAAGACCCCTTTAACAACTGTTTGTACATCTTTCATTTATTTGTCCCCTTATTTTCTTCTTTTTCTTTTAAAAGTTCATGTAAATATCCCATCGTGTTAAACATTAAAGCGCATAACGCTTCTATTAATCCGTCTTTGGTTACAACCCCCCTATGCTCTTTCCACCAATCGAAAAAATGGCGAAAACCTGATTTCATATATTCTTTTTTCGGTATACCTTTTTGCCAGTTATCCGAATCACGTAATTTTCCATCGGATTGTTTACGGTGCTTATTCATATATTCTGCATATCGTTCTAAAACTAAAGGAGAAAGAAAGCCCTCATAATCGTATTTGCCTTCATTTGTATCTCTTGTTGCGCCCGTATCGAATATTCTTGCTTTTCCAGTCATTTTTAAATTCCTTAATTTAAGTTATAATCGTCTTTGATTTGTTTAACACATTCTGAAACTGTTTTATAAACTCTTAAATTTTTATTATTAGCAATCATTATACCAAATAACAACGAAGAGTTTGTATCGGTAGCAGTGCCGTCAGGAACGATGAGATAAATTGGAATTCTAAATAAGAATGCAGACATTACTTCAAAAATCGTGCCTACACTTTTAACAGCAATTGGGAGATTAACAATAATAAAGTCGCTACGAATAACTGCCTCGAAGTCGCCCCAATATTTAGCTTCTTCCCTAAAATTGCCGTCAATAAATTTTCTCATTCTTAAATTCTTAAACATATCAAGCAAATCAGTATTCTGAGAAATATTTCCTCCCCATATCTTCCACATCTCTTCATAGAATTTTTCCCAATGTCCATCACGCTTTAATCCCTGAACATATTTAATATGATCGCCAGCACCCTTGTCAACTTTTTCGTTTTCTTGTTTTACAGGATTATAAATGAAAACATCTGGATGATTTAATTTTTCTTCGATTTCATCACGAAAATTAATCATTTCACTCTTCTTGACATTTTCCATACCACCTGCTGTATAAGTTGTCCATTTTATTTTATCTTGCATAGTTGCGCCTATTTTATATACAGTTTGCAAACCTCTCTTTTTAAGTCGGCTATTGTTTGCATTTCTATCATTTCTTCCCTTATTTTCCATTCAATACCTGATACTCCTTTAACAATAACTTCAGTGTCATCGCTATACAACCTTAAATATTTTTGAAGTTCTTTATTTTTCATTTATTTTCCCTTTCTTCTCATGTTGGAGGGTGAGTTCTAAAATAGCGTGAATGGTTAAATTATATAATGCACATTCATCCCCACCACTTTTAAAATTAAATATTCCCAATTCCTTGCCATTTTTGACTGCCGTTTTTATAAGTTCAACCCTCTCCGCTTGGGCTGTGAGGGCTTTCTCTTTATCTTTTATAAATTGAAAAATTGCAATACCAAATTCCTTTTCAACATCATCCAGGGTTTTGGAGAGGAAGGATTCAGCTTCTTTAATAATATCTTCTATCTTTCTATTTGTTGTCCTTGTACAACCTGTTGTATGATTTTCATCTTTGCAAGTACAGAACCATACTCCTTTATATTTAAGTAATTTATTTCTCAACATTTTTAATATTTTATCTTTATTCATTCTTCAATCCTTTCTTGAGTTCTGCTATATAGTGCATTATCCATATCTTAGATGGTTCAGTATCAACATTCTCTTTAATTCTTTTTGCTGTTTCAATCCTCGCCTTAATAACGTACTGCTCTATGGTTTTGGCTAACTTGGTATATTCGTGATAGGTATAACTTAAATCTCCCTTTGTTCCCCTTTGAGGATTGTCATACCATTGTTCTATTATCCCTTCAATCTCTTTATCCATTATTTTCCTTTAAATATCAACGTGTCCATCTTTTTCTTTAACATCCTCTGCAATATCTCTTATCATATTACATAAATATCTTATATCATCAATGTGCCCAAATGCACCACCAATAGATTTATTTTCATCTGGTTCGCTACAACAATCACCGCATTCTTGGCATTTTGAATTAGGATCTTTTTTAAACCCAAGAAAATTATATATGAAACAGCCTTCTGGATGTAATCTATTAAAGGCAACTATTCGACTTTCAATATCTTTTAATTCAGGCATTAAGTTTTCATTTTCTTCTCTATTTTCCATTATTTTATCCTTTTAAATAATAAATTTTTCTAATCCTTTACCGACTGTTTCTATTTCATAAGTTCCTTGAATAGCATCATATTCTTCTAATAACTCGCAATCAAAATCATTAGAATCATCATCAATATCATATTCAGGATGATTTTCTGCAAAATATTGCATGGCGATAATAACAGCTTCTTCATGCATTTGATTAACCTTATCTATCCTGCATTCACATATGCCACTAATTTGTTAGGACAAAACATTAAATATGTGGCTTTTTTTTGGTCTATTCATCTAAGTTCTCCAATCCATCTACATGATGAATATTATATATTTCAAAATCTATTATACAAAAATTTAAAATAGAAAACCAAAGTGAAAAAGAAGGTTTATGATCTCCTTCATATTTATCCCAAATAATATGAAATTCTATAAAATCTATTCCATCTGAAAAAGAACGATAATTATAAAAAGCATCATAATCTAGTGCAAAATTTTTATTTAATTTTAAAGAAAACACAATCATATCTCTTCTCCATCTACATGATGAATTTTGCAAATTTTAACTTCACCATGAACAGGATGAATTACTGTTTTTGTTTCAATAGTTACCTTTGCACAAAGAGGACATACACCTACTTCAATTCTTTCTTTAATAATATCCATATTGCCCTTTCATTTCAAGTATAGCATAAATCAATTAACTTGTCAAATTTTCGGGCTGGTGGGATTTGGTAAATCCCACAGTTCGGATTCAAAGGCTCTACTCCTACCGAACACCTAGCTTACGCAGTAATGTGTAGAACTTATTTCAGATGCAGTTCTCTGTCTGCCTCAGCCCAAATCGGTTTTAATTTACTTGTCAATTTTTGTGGGCTTGGGGTTCCAACCGACCTGTCAAGGGAACCGCTAAGAGACTTTCCAGTTTCTGCCCTTCGGCTTCATCAGTCTTAGTATGACAGGCATTGCGTATCCAACTCTACCCACCTGGGATACCTAGGATCTTTATAAATTTTACGGGCTGGCAGGTTTTACCTGCAAGAAATGTTTCTACTCATTAGGTCAATTCCTAATAGGGATTTTATACCGAGCATCCATTTCGAAACATTTCGAAACATTTAAGAAATTACGATTTCTTGTGATTTGTTTTTCACCACAGCCCAATAAAATTAAACTTCTGCTCTTATTTAATTTTTTCCTTATTTTTTAAATAAGCAATATAATCTTTTTGGTTTTTATCTAATTCGGATTCTAAAGCTATATTCAAATCCTTGCCATTTTTCCTTGCGCCTTGAACTGCTCTGCTAACAGCCGTTAAAGTGGACTTGGCTACCCCTGTCGTTGCCTCTATAAGCCGACCAAGGATTAAACCGATCAAACTAGGGCATAAAAAGAAAAGTAGCACTACACCCCAAAAGCCGAAGCCGACAAGCCTATTAATCATACTTTTAATTCTTTCCGTAAAAGTCATTTTTCTTTCTTGTTTGTTGTATATATTCTGCGAAGAATAATAGCCCTTTGTACAACTTTTTACTGTGCCATCTGGATAATATTCGATTTTTCCAGAACATTTGAATTTTTCACTAGATTTCTCAATCTGTTGAGGAACAGTGTTTTTGGTATCAAATGTTAATCTTGGAATAAGAGAACATCCCGATAATATAAATACTGCACATATTAATAAAATTATTTTTTTCATTTCTTATCCTTTGGTTTATTTGCTTTGCTTATTTTTGTTCTAAATGAATTATAAGAATCATCATAATAAAAAACATTCTCTTTTTTATGGTATTCTCCTAAAATTTTTACAAAACCGTCATGGTTGGCTGTGATATCACTTTTTTTAAACTGGAGCCAATACGGGAACATTCCTCTAACAATATTGTCAATGTTGTGGATAGGTATTCTTGCCATCCTATAATCTATCCCAGCACAATATACTTCGCCGATAAAATCTTTTTTGTTTGATAAATCTTCAATGGTCTTTTCTAATTCCTCTAATTTTTTCTCAAATTCTTCCATTTGTTTATTCATTATCCTTCTCCTTTTTCTTAATAATTTTATATCCTTCTTTATCGACACTTAAAACGGATTTTCCTTTTGAAACTATTTCTTTTATTAATTCATTTTTATTTAATTCTGTATGACCAGATGGTTTTATCCCTTTTGATTTCATGAATTCAAAAAAGGCTAATTCTCTCTTTAGGAGTTAACTCTTTTTTTAAATCCTTTTCAAGCTTTGCAATAAGCTCATAATATTCTTCAAGTGTTTCTAAATCAATTGACCAAAGAGAGTTCATTTCTTTTTTCCCATTACATGATTCAAAATTTCTTGAGCTTCTTCCCAAGAAATCTCGCCATACGCTTGTTGAATAACAAAATACATATGACTGGATTTAAAATCATCCATAACTTTAGCGATTTTTTTACCAAATTGTGATGGACTATCAAATTTTTTCTTTTTCATTTTATATATCCTTCTTTTTTAAGGTAGAGCCATAACCTGGCAAGTGCATTAGGTGCTTTATAAAATAATTCTTTAGATTGAATTAAATAATCTGTAATCTCATCTATAAGCCCATAACGAATGTAATCAGCTTCTATTGTTCCGTTTTCATATCGAATGATTTCTAAAACATAGCCATTAATTTCAAATGGTAACTCTTTTAATATTTCATCCGAGCAAGGGGCAGAAATTTGCTTATTTACTTTATCGTTTTCATCAAATATACCATGAAACCATTTTAATTTTCCATCAGAATAACACCTATACCAAACATAAATAGTATCTTGTAAAAACCCTGCTTCCTTCAGTTCTTTAGCTATTTCTAAATCAACGCAAAATTTTTTCAAAATATCCTCCTTTAAGCTATTTCAAATTTAATAGGAACCACTTTTACATCATGCCCGTATGCTTTCCATAACGCTTTATAAAAAATAGCGTCTTTTTTAGTTGTATAGATTTCAAACATGTCAACATCATCGTTAAAATTATGACATATATTTTTCGTTCCTTTATACACAAGTGCATAATTAATATATTTTTTCATCGGTTATCTCCTGAACCAGAAATTTTATTTCTCTCTTGTCTACTAACTAATTTTTTAATATTTAATTCCGCCACTTCTTCTAAAGTTAAATCAAAATATTCTGCTATTCTGGTAAGATAATAAAGGACATCACCCAATTCTTTGCCCATATCAATTTTAGTAATTTTAGAACCATCTCTTCCAAACTTTTTAATTTTTTCAGCTACTTCTCCTGTTTCTCCAAATAAACCAATCAGGGCTTGTGTGAATCCTTTATTAAATTTGCCATCCAATTCTTCAGTGAATTTTTTAGGATGCCAGGTTTTAAAAGATTCATTTTGATAAGTGTTAAAATCCATTATTCAGCCTCTTTTTTTAAATTATAATTTTTCGCCTCTTCTAAACCTTTATTAACACTATCCAATGCTTTTTTGTTAGAATATAGCCATTTTTCATTCTCTGGTATTGGCTCACTTTTTAACTTATTAAAGAGGTTAGAAACAGGTACAGGGTTCTTTAAATTTTCAATCCGTTCTCTGTCTTCTTTCTCAAATTGAGATAATCTTCCTGACGCACCAATTGTGTGTTTTCTATTTCCAACAGCGCGGTGATTAATATTTTGAACATATGTTCTTCTGTCTTTTCTATTCATTTTTGAGAATTCCATATTATTATCCTTTGTAAAGTTTTAGCCTTTATAATACCCTGATGGAGAATCTGTTCTTAATCCTCCTGTTGGGCTTGTTTTAATTTTTACCTCAGACTCAACCTTTTCTAGTTGGTCTACATCTACATATGTTGAATCTGGATATTTGGTTAAATCCCCCTTGCTGACTTTTGGGGTCACACCATATTGTATACATCCATTGATATATTCAACCCGCGATGTGGCGATACCCTCAAACCCTGTTACCTTATCTCTAACTTTTTGTCCTAATTTAAATTTTTTCATTTTATTCCTTTCTTAACAGCCATATTAATAATGTTCCTCAAATAATTGAAAATGATTTATTTTGCATTTTGGACAAATAGTAAGAAAGTCGATTGGTAATCCAAAACATCCACAATATCTTCCATTGCAACACATGACTGCTGATAAGCCCGTTCCACCACAATCCGAACAAATGTTGTATTCCGCATTGTGTTTTAAAAAATCAAAAGAATCTTTCATAAATCTACAAAAATCATCTCCTGTTGTATAATTGTTTGAGTCATATTCTTTAATTTTCATAATATTCTCCTATATAAGCCTGGGAAAACTGTATAAAAATCTATATACATTAAAGAAATATGCTCTTTGTTTAGTTTATAACATCCGTAAAAATGCATGTTTAATACCTCCTTGTATAGTATACCACATTTAAGCTTCGATGTCAAGTTTTAAAGGGCTTTAAATGTCAAGATATTGTCAAGAAATCGAATAAACATAAAACAACCATAAATTCCTATTAATAACACGATTACAAAAGCAACAAAATCAAGTATATCCTAAATATATTCATAATTTCCTCTTTTTTGTTAAGATTAATAATGGCAACTGCCTTAAAAATCAGATGTTAATCTCCAAAATGCCCACATTACCACGGAAAGAACGATAAACCAAGGTAATCCAAACATTGTCAAAAACCAATGGAAAAATATCAATCCTGGCGTGATTAAAACACTCGTAATAATAATCTTTGCAACTGAATCTAAAAATTTATTCATGATTTTCTCCTTTCGCCGACCCGTCGAACTTCTGTTCGCAACTAATAAATCGAGCATTTTATCGAAAATAAAAACTATTGCTCTTTTTTATCTAAAGATAAAAAAGATTATATAATATAAGTGTTCTAATTAGAACACTTTTAATAAAAGTGCAATAACATATAACAGTATAAGTATATCAATGATATATTATATAGTTATAGAGAACCCAAAATTAAAAATGATTACACCATATTCTCTTCTGTTTTTAACAAAGGCAAGAATTGTTATATCGTACATATCTTCGTATTTATACCATGCGTTAGAAACTTTAAATTTCATTATTCTCCTTTCGAGATTAAAGATTCGAAACAATCGGTGTTCCTACTTTAACAATTGCAACAATTTTAGCAACATCATCGTTTTGTGTGATAGTTTCCTTTTTGTTAGTGATAAAGCCATCAATATCCTTCCACCCTTTGGAATTAAAACCATGTGATTTAACCTGAAATTTGGCGCACCTTTTACATTGTCTAGCATAACAAACCTCAAGTTGCCCCATAGAAGCATAGGGGTTGCTTTTGTCATAAACAGGCAAATCCTCTATTTCTAAAAAATCATGAAATCTGAATCTACATTTTAATTTCATTTTAATCCCCTTTTTGTTAAATTGCATTCAGGAATCCACCAATGTGAAGTCATAGGTTGGTCTAATCGTTTTACTTTATAATAATATATGTTCTTTTCATATTTTCTTTTAATAATTTTAACACGAACATCACCTTCATCATGAAATCCACAATAAACTTCATCTCCTGTTGAAATTATATCGGATTTTCTACCATCCTTTAAAATTTTAATTAATTCCTCATCCGCCGAAATCAATTCGATGATTTTTTGATAATCACATCTTGGAATAAAACCATCAATATGAGGGTTAAATCTATATTCATTATCTACTAATATTTTGTGTAAAATATGATATGCTTTGTTGCTATACATGATATCTTCCTCCTATTAGTGGTTGACATGTTCTTTTTAAAATAACTAATTTAATCTTTAATTTCTTTTCTTTTTTAACCCTTTCAATATTAGCTTTTTAAGAGATTTAAAAACATGACTTCTATGAAGTACAGGATGGAAATCATATTTATATCTCTTATCTTTTTTAGCTAATACATACCAACTATTCATTATTGTTCCTCTTTAATTATCGCAATCACAATAAGCTCCACAATTTTTACATAGAAGCATATATCCTAGTTCACAACAACAATTATTATGTTCATCCAGTTCACAATCATGTTTTGGAGTAATGATATCAGGATTTGCACAGCAATCATCACCATGTACGCATCTATCTTCTCGAAATTTTGCTAGGTTACACTCAACAGTTATTGTTTGATTACTGGTTGTTAATATAGTCGTTAAATCAGCTTGCTCTGTATTATCGGCATTAGTTAAAAATTCTTCTATTCTTTTTACGGCAAGGACAGGATTTTTTGCCATTATACATATCTCGGTTTTAACTATATATTTTTCATAATATCTCCTCTCTTATTTTGTACTATATAAATTTTTAATCGTATTTAATATATCCTGTATTTCATATTTAATTGATAAACAACCAGATTCATGACCATTCCACCAAACTTTATTACACTCGTCGCATCTTATATTTCCTTCAGTTATTTCTTTTCTACAAAACACACATGTTGTTGGTTTCATTTTTTCTCCTTTCTAAAAATTATTTTGTTAAGAAGTTCTTTTAATGTGTATGTGTTTTTTACATACCATTTTCTTTTCCATTTAATTTGTGTTTTCATTTCTTCAACAATATCAAATGTTAAATTAATTTTCATCTTATTTCTCCTTTCTAATTTTTTCACAAAATTCTTTAATCATTCTTGAATCAGGTTCCGCATATAATTCAGTAATCTTTATGTCCGAGTGTCCCATTAATTTTTTAAGATATAATATATTCATTCCAATACTAACGCAATATTTTGCAAAACTTATCCTCATCGTTCGAGGTTCAACTATTTCATGTTCATTAATATCTAAATCTATTTTTATTTTTTTAAACATTGCGGTGAGTTGACAATAAGTAGTTTTAAAAACTTTATCATCAGATAATCTATCACAATGTTTTTTTAATCTATTAAACATATCATCATTTAAAACAGGAATAACTCTATCTTTGTTCCCTTTAGCATTATAAAATATAATATCTCTTGTATTAAAATTAATATGATCTTTCTTTAATTCTCTAAGTTCCGACGGTCTTGCACCAGTAAAAAAAAGAAATCTTAAAATTAAATCTTTTTCATCATAATAAGATTTTAAAATATGTTTTAAATCTTTTTCTGTAAAATAATATTTAATGGCTCTCTTTTTGACCTTCGCTTTTTTAGGAATGACTAATTTTAATTCACTAAAATCCATATAAGATTTAAATGCATTCCTAAATATGTTTATTGTATTAGGAGATTTATTTTCCTCTTTTAGTTTAATAATATATTTATCTAAATTTTCTTGGTTAAATTTATATTCACAACATTTTCCAAAACAGTTTACCATTTGATAATATGTTTTTATGGTTTTTTGTGAATTTTTATTAAGTTGCAACCACTCGTAATATTTTTGAAGTTCCATATTTATATCCTTTTATCATTTCCTTCGTTTTCCAAATGTTTCTGAGCCGTATCACATCTTTGATAAACCTTTGCCTTATATTTTGCATCTATTTTAACATACTTGCTTAGTCCATATCTTTTACCTGTAACACCACATCTACTACATTTTTGTTTATCGTAATTTATGCCACCCGCCAAGACTATAGTAGTAAGATTTATTTTATACCATGCATGTTTTTCTATGGATTCTTTATCGGCTACAATAACTTCTAATAAAATACGCTCTTTTTCTCCTGGTCTTAGAGTCGCATTAAAACTTGCTATCATTTCTTCTGCATAAGATTGAGGATTTTCAACATCCACATCATAATCCTCAACCCAGTTATTATCAGGATTATCTAAATACCCTATTTTTAATTTAAGTTTCATCGTTTATCCTTTTTTAAGAATTTTATTACAAATTTTTTCAACATCATCCCAACTTTTTTCTTCTCCGAAAGCCATTTGCATAATAAAATAACAATGACTGCTTTTTAAATCCATAATAACTCTAGCAATTTCTTTAGAAAATGTCTTATAATTTATTTTTTCAATTGGAACTTCTTTAAATTTTTTCATTTATTTCCCTTGATTTAATTTGTTATCAATTTTAGCTATTTCATGATATGCTTCAAGAATATCGGCAATATCAGGCTCTATTATCCCTTTTCTATCAAGATATATCCAAGCTACATTATAATATGGGCTATTAGAGATGCCATTAACTAATTCTTTTGCCGACGGAATTCGGTGGTTATTTGTTTTTGACATTTATAATTTTCTCCTTCCATTTTTTAAAACTAGCCTGATTCATTATAACCATATTACATTTTTTACCTTCTATTTCTTCATTCATTTCAAGCATCCTGGCTAAAGTGGATATGGCATATTGACTCGCTCTTTTTTCTACTTCTTTCATAATCGCATTACTCTCATGCCTATAATTATTTGGATTATTTTCTTCTCTTTTCATCCTTTTAATTTCTTTAATCAATCTTTTATATATTTTTTCATAGTTTTTCATTTTTTATCCTTTCATTATTACAAATGGAGGTCTTACTCCACCACTGAATTTAACTGCTGTTTCTAATGCTTTTGTGATAATTTTTTCAGGTATTAATCTAGAATCTTCCAAAATATTTAATGCACCTAACGCATAATAACAACCACAGCCAACAGATATAAAATTTAAACAGGATTCGCCCACTTGCATATTGCCAGTTATTTCATAAAGCCTACCATTATATCCAACAAGAAAACATCCTATTGTTTCTTCATTATTATCAACTGTCATATACCCACCATCTTTCAAACATTTTCTAACTGCGTCGATAAAAGTTGTACACATATATTCATAATCGTCCCGTCCCCGTTCTTGTTTATCAACCTTTAATTTGAACCTTAATAATTGCCCCATACGAAATGAAGAAGTATATCCCATTATAAATTCCCCATTTCTAAAAACCTTTGCATCTTTTCTTGGAGTAATATCTAAACCTGCAACTCCTGCACTATCTCCGCCGATATAAACTTGGTTATTTTTAATAAATCCGACTATACATGTCATATTATATCTCCTTTATTTTTAATTTTTTATGTACAAATGATAGCATACCAGATAATCTATTCTGTCTGTTTGTCATTCTATTTAATTTATCCTCATACCATTTAACTATACCTTCTGTGTTTGGTATTTCTTTAAATTTTCTTGGTAATGTAAATTTTGCGCCTTTCATAAATCCACCTCTGTATAGATGATAATAATATTAAAATTAATAGAATTTCCATTTTCATTTCTCCTGATAAAACAAAGTTAATTTTGCGTAATCTTTCCAATCACGAAATTTAGGATTTTTAGGTCTATGTCCTATATGATGATGATTACCAAAAGAACATTTATAAGACACTACTGATCGCCTTTTATTTTTAATTTTATAACGGCGAATGTAGCACTTATTAAACTGCGATTAACTTTATAAACACAACTTTGTTCTCTATATTTTCTAATTTTATTAGTGATTCTTCTAACAATCATTTATAACCCCCTTCACTTCTTTAATCATTCTTTCTAAAGTTATTTTACTAAATTTATTCCTAATCTTCCACGAATTCTAGTAAAATTATTTTGACTATTACATTATTTCAACAATTTTTTAAGTTTAAATAAATCTTTTAGTAAAATGGATTATATCCATTTTTTACAGCTTTATTAAAGCATCTTGTTAATATATTATTTCTTTGTTTTCTTGTAAGCGGTTTTTCACATATTACATCCAAATGCTCTATAGCTTCTTCATTATCAAAAACATCTTTACAAATTTTACATTTAAAATAATGTATGCCATCCCCTGCCCCTTGAAAAAGAAATTTTAATTTATCTTTCATTTTAAATATGCCTTTCCTTTTTCGGTTAATCTATATTTGGTAGTCGGAAATGACATACCACATGCTTCAATAAAATGTAGATTAATTAGCTTGTTTATTCGTAACTTACCATGAAGCCGCTTTGTCTCTCCACCTTTTCCTGAACCGCCTAATTGCAATGACCAGGGAAACCCATCGATTATTGATAATTCCCAATCATTATTCATCATTGATAAAACTTCTTTTAATCTTTTACTTAATTCCATTATTTTATCTCCTTTACTGCATACATACAAGTATTATTTAAATTTGAAACAATATAAATACCGTCTTTTTGTTCCCAACAATAACATTTTTCATGAAAGAGATTTTCAACAGCATATTCAACACATATAGCTTTTGTTTCATCACCAGTTTGATTCGCCATTTTTATTTACTTTAAATTTAAACATTTTTAATTTCCTCTAAAAACAAAATGCCTTTTGGTGTGATTTTTCGCCGATTGCTTACCTCAATATAATCTTTGAATATCAAATACGGCTCTAATTCGAATTCATATGTGGCGGGCTTAATTCTTAGGCTGTTTGCAATAGGATTTTTCCCTGTTCCTTTTGGTTTAGACGCAAGATACTTTAAAATTTTTATATCTTGGTCGGTCAAACCGTCTTTAATAATTTTGTTCATTTTCAAAACCCGTTTCCAATCCCTACTGAAAATATATTTTCTAATCAATGTTCTGGCGATTCTTGGAGTATTTTTACAGTTTTTAGCTATTTCTTTATAAATATCTTCCGATACCTTTTTATCGGGATATTGTTTATTTTTATATTGTTTTAAAATAATAATTAATTCTTCCTCATTATAATGATTTAATTCTATTTGTAAATCGCATCTTTGAATTAACGCATCAAGATCTTTCGCAATATCTCCTTTATGAGTTGTCATAAAAATTACTGTGAATGGGATTAAGGATTTTCCATCAATCTCAAATTTTTCAATGGTTGGCAACATGAAGAAACCAACTTTATCAGGCAATTTATTTGCTTCATCAATAATAATAACTCCACCTTCGCACTCATTAATCTTATCTACAAACTGTTGTTCTGATTTTAGCTGTCCTCCTGTTGTAAATACCACCTTTTTATTTAATATCTCAGCAATAATTTCGGCAAGCAATGTTTTACCATGACCAGCGGGGGCAGATATGAATGTATGAGAGAACGGCTCATTGTTTTCTTTACAACCCTTGATTTCATCCAAGATTAAATTTTTGGCTTCTTGTTGCCCGACGTAATTTTCAAGTATTTTGGGGCGATATTGTTTAGTACCCGAACCGCCTTTTAATGCAGAGGTGTCTAAAATTTCAGGTTTAATAGTGATATTTAAAGGAGATTCTTTATCAGGGGCATTATCCTGATAATATTGGGATTGTTTTTCCGCTATTTTATCAAGTTCTGTAAGACACCCCATAGCTTCTTTTTTATCATCATCAGATAGTATATCTAAAAAAAACATATATTATTCCTCCCATTTTGGAATTTCAGGATATTCTGTTTTACAAAACAGGGCTTCCTCTACTTCTGATTTATCAATAAATTGCCCGTTAGCTATATACATACATTCTCCTGTGCCATCAAAAGCAACTTTAACTAACATAAATTCTTTTTCGTTATCGGGCAAAATTATCCTCGCTTTTCCATATCTATATCCATAAAACCAATACATACCTGCCCTAGTCGGAAATTTCTTAGTCCATTTCATTTTATTATCTCCTTTTTAACGCTTCCCAACCATGATATTGTGCTTGGAATGTATATATTTTTTTCCGGATATTTTTTAATGTAGATTTGGCTTCTGAAACATTAATTCCAACAGAAATTTGTTTATCCATTAATTCTAAGGCTCTTAAAATAACATCTTGTTCTTCATTCTCTAATATAAGTATTGGCTTTTTCATTTTATTCCTCACATTCATTTTGGTGTTCTTCTAAATTATCTTCATGGACTTGTTGCCCACAAAATCTACATTCATAAGTTATATTAAATCTCTCTTTAATCCATTCAATATCCATTTTACTTACCCTCCTTGTTCTTCGTGATTAGCGATATGTTCATCCAATGATCGGGGCGATAATATACTACATGTAAAATCTATGGTTATTTTCTTCATTTGTCCTCTCTAAACCGAATCATAACTGGATGCCTCGGAACATCTTTTGAACCCACCAACATCCCCTTATATTCAATAATTTTACCCTTATATGCCTCTCTATTAGCCCATACAGCCTCTTTTTCCTCATCTGTCATGGCAAGTACCACTTTTAATATTTTGCCCTCATATTCGACCTCAAAGGCTGCTGCTTTGGCTATTAAAAGGCGATCTTGCAATTTTTTACTGGTTACACTGCGCCCAAGCTCATTTATCTTTTTTTCAGCTTTTGGATCAACTTCCGTGGCTTGTACAACTCCTATGATTTCGGCATCAAATGTCAAAAATGGTTTTACTTTATAAATCAATCCTTCCTTAATAGTGCCTCTACCACATTTATATCTTCCATTAGGGTCTTTTAAAATAAGACCTTCATATCCTTCTTCTAATGCTGTTTCAAAATAATGATTTACAGATAAAGAGGTCGATAAGGGGGCTTGTTCGCATTGATGTACTAAAGCACTATTATCTAAATATATATTTTTAATTCTTCTTTGTCTTATTGAAAATTCTTCTTCAAAATTATCATTTTTAACACAGTCAAAACAATAGAATTTTAAATCTTCTGGTATTTGATAAACTTCTCCTCCATTTTTCTTAACAGTTTTTGGGTCTGTAAAATCCTTTGTCATAACAAATGTTGTGATTGCTTGGAATGTTATATCAGGCGAATAAATTTCGCCATCCAAAATCAAATTATGTTCTCTTGAATAATCAGCAAGAGGTTGTAACTTTTCTCTTAATTGTTTATTCTGAATCGGTTTTAATGAACGTGATAACATTTCCCCTTTGATAAATAAACAGCGAATACCGTCTAGCTTGTAGCTTGCAAGTAGTGGGTATTTAATTTCATCCAAATTTACTTTATCATTAGGTGCTAATTGCGGTTTAAATTTTTTCATTTTATACTCCTCCAAATAATTTTTGTGATATTTCATCTAATCGAATGTAGTTTGCCACCCATTCATAACAAATAACACCTAAATGAACAGTATTTTCTTTTGATTGTGCTAAATATATTAATGTATAAAAATTAATTTTAATACCAATTGCCCAATTCCCCGAATCAAATTCTTGAAGAAAGATTTCATTGTTTTTAATCTCTCGCCAATTAATTTTCCCTTTTAATATTAGCATTGTTGTTTTCATTTTAAATCTCCCTTTATATATATTTGTTTCCACGCTTTCAATAAAGAATCTCTAAGCATAGGAGTGTTTGAGTACAATTTTTTAATTTTCTCCTCTGTGGCTTCTATACCAAAGAGTTTAACCGCTTGTATAACAGCGTCTTGACACAATATATCTGATATTTTATAATTTTTCATTTATCATCATCCAATGATTCTAAAAATAGGTTTAAAATATATACCAATGATGAACAACATATTTTTTCATATTCTTCGCCTTCATTTTTAATATCAATCTCTAATTTCTCTAAATAATGTTTTGCTTTTTTAATATTCATAACTTATTCCCCTTCCATATATTTAGTATATTCTAGTTCTGCGGATAATTCCATGTCCTCTTGTAAAACAGATATTAATAGCTTCTCATTCTCCATAATATCCTTTTCGGGGATATTTAATAAGAGATAATACATTTGTTTTTTAAGATAAATTAAAGTTGGTTTCATTTCTTATTTTCTTCTAAATCTTTTAATATTGAATGACAGTATTCATGCCACTCACCAAAATGAGATAACCAAACCTTAATAACATTATCATCATTTTTATATTTTTCCTTAAATATTTTTCTTGCATCTTTCACTTTTGCTCTCTCGACCAAACGATAACATTTACCATTTTTTTCTTTCCAACAGAAGTGGACAAACATTTTAATCCCCCTTTATATTCCTTTTATAATTGTGTTACTGATTCAATAGAGTGCAAGTGTAAATAAAGGATTTTGGCAGGTTTTGTTACACTCTCCCATTTTATTTCCAATATAGTATTATCTGAATTTTTAACAACACTAAAATTTTTGCAAGATATATCAATCGTGTTACCAGATTTTAAACCTATTTTTATCTTAGCCATTTGATCTCTCCTCTAATTAATTGATTTTAAATCTTTCTCGACTATCCACACCACAGGTTGAAGCCAACTTTGTCCATTTCTAACCATATCAATTTCAATAATATATTCTTTTATATCGTTTGTTATTCTTTCATCTGTCATAATACCAGTAAGTCCTTTATAAAATCCATTTATAATTTCTACTTTTTGGCGATTTTTAAAGTCCATTTTTATTTCTCCTTACAAGTATATCATGTATTTTTAAAATGTCAATGTTCCCAATCAAAATATTGCTTTCCTTGTTTTGACAATAGTGTGCTTTTTAAAATTCCTAAATACCTTTTTGTTATCTTTCCAATAATAACCTCTATTAAAATTCGTTTTAATGTACTCTATATCCCCATGTTTAAACTCTATACCAACAGGTATGTGTCTAAATTGTATTGTAACAATATTCATTTTATTTCCCTCCTTCGGCTGATTTGATGGCTTCTCGGATTTGTGTCCATGTTTTTAAATATTCTATGTCGTTTTCCATATACTCTATTGCCATCTTCAAAGCATCTACCATTTCTAAATATGATTTTACAACAAATTCTGTTGCTTCATCATCATTTTTAAACCGGTTGCTCTCGTCGTCTTTTTGTATGACCATATCGCCCTTTTCATTATTTGATAAAACCCATCCTAAACTTTTCATTATTTTATCTCCTTTATAAATATCTTAAAAAGATATTTTAGTGGTTCTTTTTTAATTCTCAATTTCCGAAGTGGATATTGCCATTTAATTTCTGTTTTCATTAAATTGTCCTCCCTTTTTTCCATTCTTTTGTACACCAATCATATTGATACTTTTCTTGAAATGATTTAACATATTCTGTATTTTTTGGGAAAAGGTCAACATATTTATTCATTTCTGTCGGATTCATCATTTTATAAAATTTTAATTCTCCCTTGCGTAACTTAGGCATTATTTATCCTCTCTTTCCTTATTAATTTCTTCTCCGATAAAATATGCGATAACCCCTGATATAAGTAACACCATTGGCATGAGGAAACTAGCCACGCATATAGTAGCAACATTGTGATCTTTTATACCAGTATAAACCATAAAAAATAAGCACAGGGTAATCCTATTATAAGACCACTTACAAAATAACCCGTCAATAAATTTTCCATAAATTTTTTCATCATTTCTCCTTTTTCATTATTTTTCATTCATTTCACAACTAGCAATATCCCAATGTTTCCAATTACAGTATGGACAACACCAACCGTTGCCCTTATTACTCATAAATACAGGCATATTGAAAGTATTATGATTTTTAAAAATATGATTAATCCATATAAATAATTTTCTCATATAATTTTCCTTTTTAATTGATATAGACCTTTGATTTCCGCATTGGCATATAAACTCCTTTTTATTTGTTAATTCGAGTTTCACGAAGTCTATATCAAAAGTTTTCATTCGTCTAAATTAGAAACACTTGGATTAGTGTCTATTTCAATATCCATACCCAAACATTCTTCTATCTCCCTTTCACCTTGCCTTGCTAGTTCCACAGCTTTTTCTCCTGTTTCGGCATCAATGATTATGTTTACAGGGCTTCGACCTGCTATACTAAATGTTGGTATTATTTCTCCTTTTTTGGATGGCTGTGTATGCTAGACGAGATTTATTGTATCTAGCTTTAACTCTCGGCACAGCCATTAAAAGTTTTCGTAATATCTTTCTTGCATATCCTCTTTATTTACTATTATAGCCTTTTTAATATCCTCTTTCTCCATCTTCTCCAATATAAAGACATCACAGTCGCCTTTAGAGGAGAAATTACCAGATATTCTTTCGCCATTTTTTAAAAGTATTCCTACCCGATACATGAGGCATTAACTCCTTATTTTATTCTTCCTTAATGTATTGTTTTAAATGATCTCTTATAATTTCAAACGCTTTTAACTCCCACGCTTCCCTTTCATCAAAATCTTCTATTGTACACATTCTTTCTCGCATTTCTAAGGCTATTGCGTCAATTTCTTCAATCTCAATAACTTTCATTTTATTATTCCTCTATTAATTCTACCCCATAGGTAAAATGTCCTTTTGATATGTGTTTATCGTGGTCAAAAATAACGTCTACTAAATCAGGGTATATCCATTCTCTATTATATGTGCTTCGACAACCATATCTACATAGCACAGTCGCTTTTTTCATAGTCATTGATAAAGGAGTGTCTTTATCATTTTTAAATAACCGACTATCAAATACTAACACTCTGCTATTTGGTAAAATTCTTAAATCCGTTTTTAACATATTATAGCCTCAGTTCTTTAATATACTTTTATTTAAAATATCTCTTTAATTCTTTTAATATAACAAAATCTGGTTCTTGATCTTCTTGTGGTATTTCATTTTTAATTAATTCAATAAATGTTCCTAATTTTTCCTCAATAATTTCTTGTATATCTATCATTTTATTTATCCTCTCTTAGTCGTTTGTTCATAAGACAACCTGCCTTTAGCGTTTCCATTTTTCCATATCTATACTCCATGATATTCTATAATCTTCTGAATCAAGAATACCAGAAGTATTACCATTTGCTATTAGTCTTGATATTTCTTCCCTATCCATATCGTTAATTTCTTCTAGCATTTTATATCTCCTTTATAATTTTAATTATTCTTCAAAACATTCTCTAAATTCTGACATATTTGCTTCAAGATAATTTAATAATCTATCTTTTATAAGCATATTACTTGTATCTGCCGACCTTAATTCATCTATTACTTCATAAATATTTCTAAGTTCGTTATCTACATTCATAATTTATTCCTCGCTTTCGTATACTGCTTCGTGATATTTACCGTTAATTCTTCTTCGGTAATATAAAAGCTTTGATCGTAGTCCTTAATAACCACTTTAACATTTGTACCTTTTGGAATTGTTACGCTTTTGAACTTGCCCACCTTTGACAAATATTTCTATTTCTGGTATATCGTATACTTTGCTCATTTTACTCTCCTCTTTTATTCGTTTTATTGTAAAGTATTCCACATCACAAGCAACACAGCCTGTTTTATTACCTATTTGTTTCCCTTCGTGATCTCCGCACAATCTTACTTCTCTATGTTTACTGAACTCTAATTTCTTTTTTAAAATTCTTATTTCTCTTTCAAGTTCTTCGATAGTTTTCATTTATATCTCCTAACAATATCTTCTGGACTATCCTCATATTCATTTAGGCATTTTCCAACAACAACTTTCTTTAATCCATCAGCAATTAGTTTCCTCGCATGTTTAATTGCTTTTTTATAATTATCAATATATAATTCGTCTTTTTCGGTTTCTTCACTATAAATATGATACCATGTACTTTTTTTCATATCTTTTCCTTTTTAATTTAAGAAGGGATAAAACACTAGGTTATTGCGCCTTTCGTTAGAATCCATTTTAGTATTCTATCCCTTCTTGTGCGGGAGGATAAATTTATTTTAAATCATTTATTGCTTCAATCAAACCCATATCCTCGTTGACTTGCCAAGAACCATCACGGTATTCTCCATCTGGTAAAGGAATATCATTATCTTCCTCTGCTATTTCAATGGCTTCCTCTATTGATTTAGCCTGAATTTCGACCTCTCCATATAGCACCCATTCAACAGGAATTTTAAATGTTTTCATATCATTCTCCTTTTAAAAATTAAATTTAATAACCATTTTAAATTTCTTTTTCTATGTGTAATTCTCCATAGACGAGTTGTTTGATGCGAATGGTGTAGATAAGAAGACTCACATAATTGTTTTCTAACATTTTCTATTTGTTCCATTTCGTCATTAGTGATTAATTTCATATATCTTTTCTCCTTTTGTATTACAAGTCTACGGGGTTGACAGGAATCGAACCTGTATTTCCCATTTATCTAGAATTGAGAGTGTTGGTTCCATGTTTACACTACAACCCCCCGTACTTCTGTTTCGTTCATTGTATTACAAGTATAACATATTTTTAGAGTTTTGCAAGAGGGTGTCAATATTTTTAAATCTTTATATTGCAACCGCTTACAACAAATTTTAGAATTAATTTTTATTTAATTCTCTTTATTGCATCAATAATTCTCCGACTTCTTATATCACCAAAATAACCTTCTATAATGCTTATTAACTGCCCTCTACGATCTGTATTGTTCCATAAAATACTAATTTCTTTTAATAATGTTTTATTTGAAAGATTGCAAAATTTATAATCTTTTCCACAATCACCTTGTTGCCAAACCTTTTTATTATTCTTGCACATTTTTTATTCCTCCTTTATCCTTTTAACATTAAGTTTAATAAAATTGAATCATGTTCCCCACTTTTTAATTGTAATGATTGACTTTTGCCAAAAGCATTTAATTTATTTTCAGAAATATTACAAAATCCTGCTGAAATAATCTCATTATTTTCAGAAACTTTATGAGCCATATCACAATGGTTAATAAATACAGGAAATATAATAGGCACTTCCAATCCGTTATGTTCATATATTAAATATTTCATAATCTCCCTTCTTTCGCCATATTACGATTGCATTTCCGTACATATCGGGAACATCAAATAATGATGTTTCAAAAACCCCATGTATGCCCCATTTACTTTTAATTATTGTACTTTTTAATGTTCCTTTTGTTTCCTTAATTATTGCAAAATGTAAAGCATTACCATTACAGGGCTTTTCATATTTACTTTTAAAATCTGATATTTCATGGTAGCTTATCACATCCCCTTTTCTTGCATTTTTAATATTAATTTGTTCATATTCACGCTCTAATTCCTTATATGCTTCCTGGCAGAATTTCAAAATACACTTAGTATCGTTTAAAGCATAATTAAAGCATACACCATCATATTTATTTCTATCATTTATTAATTTAACATTTACAGAGTTTATTTGTGCTTCTGTATCTTCATCTGTGCAACCTTCAACATCAGTATAATCAATAACAGTTTCGATTTCATAAACCATCATATTCTCCTTTTATTCATAATAAATTTACTTTTATATTTGTTAGAAATTTTTATATAATGTTTTTCTAATACGTCAATATTATCAAATCTGCTTTTATCAATAGCAACACATAAGGGCGCAGAACATAATTTATATTGTTTCTTTTCAAAAATAACATAATAATATGTTTCAATTTCTTCGTTTGATATTATTTTTACTTTAGCCACTAATTCCAAAATAATCTCCTTTTATTTTAAAATAATTTTTTCCATATCCCATCAATCCAAATTTTATCATTGTTTCCTATTTGAATGAATTGCCCTTTTAATTTAATATTTTTGCTTGACAATCCCTTAGCAAATTCGCAATCTGAAATATGATATATTTTGTCTGTTAGACAATCAAGAACTGTCCATCTTTGATTAGCTGCATTAAGTTCATCATCACAAATATAATCACCAATTTTTAAATTGTTTTCTGACTCCATAGGGCTTTCAAAATTTCTACGCATTATATCCCTCCTTTATTTATTGTCTATATAAATTTTGCTTTTATATCCATCAAAAAGCCTAATTTTAATACGAGAAAAATATTTTTGTAAAAACTTTCCTATTTTTATTGTTTTGCTATTTCTATCACCAAAAAACATAATATTTCTCATTTTTTACTCCTCCTTAGTCTATTTTTAAACTTATTAAAAACACAATAAAGAATGATATAATACCTAAAACTGCGCCTATTGTTTGGAATAATTCAACAAAGTCCATTATAATATCCTCCTACTCCAATTAAACCATAACCATCTATAAATTGGATTTTTCTTTTCTTTATCTGTTACACTGTTTAATTGATAAGGAAACAATTTAAACTTTTTAGAATTTGTGGGCTTGTTTATAAACCATTTTCCGATATACATATTTTACTCCTCTTTTGATTCTTCCTGGTTATCCTCTTTTTATCTTCCCTATATAATGCTATTGCTCTGTCTAAATGTTGTATGATTAATCCTTTCTTTTATTCGACGGGGTATTTTTTATATAGATATGTTAATCCTCTTTTTTTACACCATTTTTCTATATAATCCCAGGCATAATTAGGGATTGTGGCAAAACTACAAGTTCTTTCCAACCAATACACACCATATTTTTCTTGACATATTGCGTGTAAATTATCTTCATTAAGCCAATCATAGATTCTTTTACCAATTTTTGTTTTTTCTTTTTGAATTTCAACATAATTCCAAAAATCATTTATAATATTTTCGGTACTCATTTTATTATCTCCTTTTTAAGTGATTATATTATTTATCCTTTAAACTGTCGAGGTAGTCAACATATTGATCATATTCGTTTATATCTTCAAAAAAGATATTTTCTTCTTCTATATTGGGATTCAGCATATTTAACCTTCCTTTATTTATATTAGATTATTTGTTTAACTTCTAACAGATTGTTATAATCAGGCTGTAAATAAATACGTTCATTATCCGCATCATCAAAACTTCTAAATACTTGTGTGCCTACTAACAAGGTTATATTATCCTTTTTTTGTACGATCACATAAAACATGATATTTCGACCTCCATTTTTATTTTTTATAATATTTATCACTTAATAGCAAGGCATATTCAGCATCTTCTAGTGTCCATTGACCGCATAATTGCCCTACCTCGTCGGCATTATGCAATTCCATTTCCGTTCTTATTTCTTCTTTGGTCGGCTTATTAGGCATATTTTTAATTCCCTTCCTTAATATTGGTTATTCAGCTTTTTTAATAGCTTGTGTTAATTCTCTTGCTGTATCTGTTAATGCCCCATGTAAAGTCCATTCTGTTAAAGCAGATTTACAAGTAGCAACAAGCATATCAATTTTGAATCTATCCCTATCCGCTTGTGTGTTAAAATTAAAGTTTTGTTCCCTAATATGTTTCTTTAAAGTATCACGTTCTTTAACAACCTTATCAAAATTATTCCAAGTGTGCATGATACGGTTTACAATATCCCAAACCTCTTTAACGGTTCTATTACCTATCAATAAATCCTTCTGGTGAAATAACACATTTCCCTTTGAATCTTCAATATATCCAAATACTTTTTTTAATTTTCCCTTAACATATTCGCTCATAATTTTTTAATCCCTCCTTTATATTATCTATTGACTAATTTATGAAACATATCATTTAAAAAAGATATTTGTTCATCAGTAAAATTTAACTGTTCCAGTTTTCGATCTAAGTCAATCCATCCTTCTGCGTTAAAATCCCATATTGTTATTCTGTTTGTATCGTTATATAATTCTTTGCCTATATTAATCATTTTAAAAATCTCCATATTAACGGTTGATATTACACTATTTATTTTGAATTTCTTTCGCCATTCATAAAAGCACACAAGCGTTTTGCTGATTTTTCACTTTTACATTGTGGCGCAAAATCTTTTCCATCAATATACACCTTATTGGCTTTATATGTAAATTTTGCCTGAGTAAAGCGTTTATGTTTCCATAATGTTCTATTGTCTGATATTCTAACAATTTTTACAATACAATGATCTAATAATGCCCCTCCTCCGTATGATCTAGTATTGTGAATAAGCAAGGGGACTTTATTATTTCCAGTTGACCGCCCAATGCGCCCAATAATATCATATTCTTCATTCCAAGATTTCCCATTTTCACCATACCATATTCTGATTCTTTCTCTACTATTTTGTACTTGATCTAAACATTCCATAACCTCTGTGGATGTTTCCTTATGATAACTTATTCCATTAAATATTTTATATTTCATTTTTAAAACCTCCTTTTTTTGTGCTGTATAAATAGGTTTATTCCTTATCTTCTTTTTTACAAGTGCATTTCCAACTCACCTCAGGCAACTTGTGTCCATACATTCTAAGATAATGTTCTTTTCCATCACATTCTATCTGGTTTGAATCTCCTTGATGTATAACCTTCATCAATTCCCCTCTTTTATCGGTTGTTATATTGATGTATTAAATATCTACACTGGTTAAAGGTTAAGTCATACTGTCTTTTAAATTGCCTTAATGTTTCATATGCTTCCCTTAATGTTGCCGCTTGTCTTAATTCTTTTAGTATTTTAGAGTACATCAGTTTAACTTTCCGTTTTTAATAGTAGCATATTGGCTTTAAAAATTTTGATTTTGAAATTTACCAGCTTTAAAAATTTTGATTTTGAAATTTACATGAATTATTTAACCTTATTAATTGCATAACATATCCCCTTTAGATATTGGCTAGTTTAAGCCCTTTTAATAAGTCATTTTCTACATTATAAACAATTTTAGTCTATGCTGTCAATGTATTCTTGAATAGCGGATATAAGAGCGTTTCCGATTTCTTGAATATAAGTCGACTGAGCGATTGCTAAAAGTTGAAAACCGTCTGTTACACCTATGCTAATAGCTTCATCAAGATAATATACGTTTCTATTGTCTGAGTTAAGCCATTTTGTTAAATCTGATGTGTAACAATCAGGTTCTATTGCTTGTATACTTTCCCTTATATCATCATCCGTCGCATCATCCGTAACGTCTGATATGTTGCTTAATATTGTGTTGATTCTGTCATAAATATCATCTGAGGGCATACGATCAAGATGTGCTTCATGTATAATATCTGTTTGCCATTGAATATCACGATTTTTTAAACAACAAAAACTTGATTTATCTTTTCTTTCCTTATATTCCATGTTGTCATAAATACACTGTGCTACTGTTTGAATGGTTTTTACTTGTTCCATGATTAAAACCTCCTGTTTTAACTGTTATTATATTTGACGTTCCATTTTTCAATATTTCATATCAAGTCGAAATTTTTTTTGCGACTCAATGAGTAAGTCGAAATTTTTTTTGCGACTCAATGAGTAAGTCGAAATTTTTTTTGCGACTCAATGAGTAAAAATCTCGATTATTATATATCCTTTTTTGTTGTATACCGTACAACATCCATATTGATTAATTATATCCTTAATTTGTTGAATGTTTGCATATCCTTTTTTGTGTTTAAATTCAAGCCTTTTAGATAAAATAGTTTTCGCAGCGCCCTGATTCCTTCCTTATAGAAGATTGCCAATTCACCGCTATCAAACAAGCTGTTTTTAACGTCTATAAAATCTTGACCGTTGCAACTAATCAACTGTATATTATCTATAAAAGTTTTGTTTCCTTCTTTCCAGTAACCTTTTATATCGGTATTGTGTTTTACAACGTTAAAAATAGTGTATTGCATAGTTTCCTTTTCATATTGCTATTTTACAAAAATTTCTGTATTAGTAACGGGATTATAATAACACTATATCATCCTTTATAAACAATCGTTTTTATTTTACCACATACACAAATATGTAATTTTGTATAATCAAATAGTTTGTTTGTTATTTCATCTACCAGGCACACCTTGCCACATCTAGCACAATTCCATATTTCTTTTATATGTTTTAATATACCATCTTTTTTGTGATCTGAAAAAGCGTCTTGTTTCTCTATATAATTCATAGTATCACCTTCCTATATATTCAAGGTTTAAAATCTTTGTTTTCTTCCATTCCATGTGAGTTCTTAGCTTCTTGCGCTTAATAGCTTTTTTAATCTCTTTTTTAATTGCTCTTAACATAGCTTATTATCCTCGTTAATATTAGATAATTGCAGTTTGATATGATCTATATCCCCTTCAATATAGGAAACCAAGTCATCTATGTCATCCCCGTCTTTATAATCGGATGCCATTTCACTAATACTATCTGCGAATACCTTAATATTATTTAGTATGTGTTTTAAATCTTCCATAATATCACCCCTTTATAACACATTTGTTATGACCAGTCTTTAAGTAAAAACCAAGTGTACCCTATACCATCCGCCACGCTATACCCATATACCCCATATTGATTTTTGAGGGCTTTGACTATGCTATTGATCTTATTTGCCCTGTTTATTGCTTTGATTAATGCTTGATTATTTTTAGTCATCAATACCTCCGATTTTTCTAGATTCAATAAGTAATTTAATTATGTGCGTTTATAAAATCGCTGTTAATTCTTTCTTTTGATAGTCCTATCCTTAACCCTTCTTTTTTTAGTCTTTCTCCAAAATGAAAAACCTCAAAATCCTTCGGGGTTGCCTTTAATAGGTCATTCAAGCCCGATAAAATACGTTGATAGCTTCCTTTTCCACCTACGACAACAGTTCCATTCGTATGTCTATTCATGGTTTTAGCCCCTTATAATATAGATTAATATAAAAACCTTAACCTGTTGCGCCATTTTGTACGATATAAACCTTTTATGACTCTTTGACGTTTGTCCGCTTAAATATTCTAAAAGTCTGTATATAAGCATGATTATTCCCAATAATTCAAACAATCAGAAAGTTCCTGGCTGTTTAAGGCTGTTTTTAAAGGTTTAAAATTTTCCTTTATTTCATCTATCATCAGTTCATCATATCCCAAACAATCGCTTAAATATCCCTCTACCATTTTGTTTGTAATTGTCTTATTCATGGTTTAACACCTCCAATAATGCGATAATGGTATATAGGCTCTTAGCCCTCTTTAATACCTTGCTTGCCTGTGCTTGTTCCTGTGTGTCTATTGTGCGTGTGTTAGTCATCTTATTTCCCCATTGTAATAAATTGTTGTAATCTTTGACTGGATAAAATAATGCTGTTATCTCCAGTCTTTTTTTCAATGCGCTTTAAATCGAATAAATCGAACCAACAAAAACCGTATGATTCTAATACTTTCCTGGCTTGTTTAACTGTCATGTTGCCCTCCGTTTTGTGTGTGTTCTTCATAATATTAAAGTTCCCATAGATGAATATCAGTCTTTATTTTATCAATCCGTCTTTGAGTCCGCAGTATCAAGCTATTAAACCCTTTAGATTCAAATTTTACAAGCTGTTGTTCTAATTCTTCCAGTTCTACCTTTAATTTGTTGAGTGTGTCTTTCATACTGTAAATATACCATGGCAATAGAACTATGCAAGGGCAAAGCAAATATTAATTTAATTCATAAGCCTTAGAATGACAAGGCTTTATATAAAATTAATTAAATAATTAAAATAAATTATTGCATTAATTCTTTTATTTATAACCTATTGGTATTAAATAACTTATGAATTAATAAAAATAGTCGGTTTATCGTCTTTATGTCCTTTTTTAAAATAAATGTGTGTTATAGCCTATTTAATGCCCTTTTTATAATTCTCTGTATAAGCACAGATCAATAAAGGGAATAAATCAATTTAATTCATAACTGTAATGATACCAACAGTTTAAATAAAATTATGATTTAATTAAATAAAAGAGGTGAATTTTTTAATTCATAAGTGTATATATACCAACACTTTAGGAGAAATGGAATGATTTAATTAATATTTATGTTCAATAAATGAACATGATTAAATAACTAACTACTGTATTAGTTAAGGTCATAAATATACATAACCTATTGGTATTAAATAAGTTAGCTATATATAGACGGGGTGGGGTTAGATTTAGCAAGGGTTTACTCGGTGAAATTGAATACCCCATCATACTTTACTTATAATCTTTCTAATATTTCAAAATATGAATAATTTATATTAATTATTAATAAAAATTGTCATAACTCCTTATATATCAATAATTTACAATAATCGCCTATAATAGCTCTTTTGGGTTTATTATCTCTTTATTTACATAAGTCATAAAACTGTTTAAAACACGTTTCTTACATATTACGTAAGGATTCTCAATAATAGGCATATATCGCATAAGGATTGGTATATATTACATAAGGATACGAAAATGAAAGAGGACATATAGAGGAAACAAAGAGGTTATTTTACAAAGCATAATAAAGGAAGATCTCATGATTTTTATTACCTGACGGGAATAATTAAGGGATATTAAAGATATTTTTCTGATTGGGTTTGAAAAGATATATTAAGTTATAGCAGGGTTATAGTAAAATTTCGCTATATCATAGTATATGTTTATAGTTGATAGTAAACCATCAATTATGCGGTAAATATACAACACAATTTATATGTTGTAAACTTACTACAAAACTTGACAACTAAGATGGGATATGGTATATTTGAATTGGAAAGTTATGAATATTCTTATATTCCTTAATAATCAACAATATGGTATAAATAGGGTAACTAAGTCAATAATAGTGTTTTTATTCAGCACAGGGCATATATGAGCCATTAAACACCTATTTTAAGAGGTATCAGAACTGATATTACCACACAATAGAACATTTGTACTATTAAATAGAACAGGATAAATTTGACATAAAAACGATTATATGTTATACTTCAGTATAAGATGAATAATGTAACATACGCACATGGGCTGTGGTGTAACATCTGGTAAGCACACTGAGGATATCATCAGGAGAATAGGTTCAAGTCCTATCAGCCCTCTTAATCAAAGGAAGACATGAAATATAAAACAGGTGATACCTTTTATTTAAAGGAAACAAGATGGGAGTAAATAATTATGCAAGAATATAAAACAGGATTTATGAATAATTATCATAAGAATGGTGAAGAAAAGACAGATAAAGAGAAGGACAGAGAGGTGAATTTTTTTGCAATATTAATTGTTTTTGGGATTTTTGCAACATTTGGAGCTGTTATAACTATTGCTTTATTTATTTAAAAAGGAGTCCTAACATGCAAGAAACAAAATTGATAAAAAAGGCTTATTTAAAACATGAAGTGCAAAGATTAATTGATATTGCGCGTTATGAGGAATTATCAAATTATTACATGCGATATGATAAAACTGGAATGAAGGCAAGGGCAAGACTTGAAGTGCTTAAAAAAAGGGTTAAATAAAATTATGGAAATTGATATTCATAGAGAATGTGAAGATAATTTAGCATTATTACGGGAAAGACAAAACTATTCTTTAAAAGCAAAGATCTATCTTACTAAACGAAGAATTAAAGAATGGTATGAATATTATAATGGACAAGTATATGTTTCTTTTTCTGGAGGAAAAGATTCAACAGTTCTTTTACATTTAATCAGAAGCATATACCTCGATGTTCCAGCAGTATTTTCTGATACTGGCTTAGAATATCCAGAAATAAAATCATTTGTCAAAACAATAGATAATGTTGTCTGGTTAAGACCAAAAATGCCATTTAATAAAGTAATAGAAAAATATGGGTTTCCTGTGGTTAGCAAAAAACAGGCAAGATTTATTGAGGACTTACAAAATAAAACCGAAAAAAATAAAGCAACCTGTAATTTGCGTTTAACAGGAATGACGCGGAAAGGGATATTTTGCCCATCACAAAAATTATCTAAAAAATGGTTGCCATTAGTCGATTCTGGATTTAAAATTTCATCTAAATGCTGTGATTTAATGAAAAAAAGACCATTTCATCAATATGTAAAAGAAACAGGAAGAAAACCAATCATAGGGGTTATGACCCATGAATCTACTATGAGAGAAAAAATTTATTTAAAAACTGGTTGTAATGCTTTTGATAGTAAAACAAATCCTGTTTCTATGCCTATCGCCTTTTGGTTGGAAAAGGATATATGGGATTATATTAAAAAATATGATATTCCTTATTCTAAAATATATGATATGGGAGAAAAAAGAACTGGATGTATGTTTTGTATGTTTGGTGTTCATTTGGAAAAGGGAGAGAATAGATTTCAAAGAATGAAAAAATCACATCCAAATCAATGGAATTATTGTATTAAAAAACTGGGGTTAAAAGAAGTATTAGATTTTATAAACGTGCCTTACGAATAAAAAGAGGATGTGAAAAGGCTTATAAGACATGAAATGGGTCATTATTTTATTGATATTTTTGCACTATTTCCACCAATAAAACATTGGTTAAATATGACATGGGATATTATCACTATATTAGTTGGAAAAGAATATACGATGAAATATTGGAGTATGAAGTATATTTGGGATTATTATGGAAAAGCTAGAAAAGCGGAATCCTGGGTCTATTGAAATTTGACAAGTAACCTATATTATGTTATACTTAGAATAATACATAATGTAAACATAAAAATATGGGTGGTAAGAAAAGGGCGAGAAATCGATTCATTGTGATGGGTGAGAGAATATCGCTTCAAATGGAGAATGGGAAAATTAGGTTAGCCCACCATAAACTAATTATAAAACCTCACCTGCCAGCCATATGTAATAAGGAAGATTATGTGGTCTATATGAGAAAATGGATAAAACAAATAAAAGGGAAGCATAATTGTGGCATTATCGCTGTCGCTGTAATAGCAGGTTGTTCTATCAAAAGGGCTGAAGAAGCGATAGGATATAAGGGATATACAGACACAAAAGATTTACAAAGAGGATTAATGAATTTAGGGTTTAAATGTCCTGGAAGGTTAAAAAGATTAAAGATTAGACCAAAATTAGCTATTGCGAAATTAACATATCCTGACAATTCGAAATACCATTGGGTAGTTGTTTATAAAGAGAAGATATTTGATGGAGCGCATGGAAATAAACAAGGGATAGTGAATTGGGAAAAAGATTGGAGAATAACATCTTATTTACCAATAAAGAAAATAAATAAAGGAGAATAACATGTTATTTTTAATTTTATTTCTAGTGGGAATAATTTGTTTTGTTTTAGGAGGCGTATCTGGTATATTTTATGTTGTAGGACGGCTTGTTGAAACAGATCCTTCAGCAACATCGAGATTAATAGAAACATGGAAACATAATTTAAAAAAATAAAGGTATTTAATGTCATATACCCACCTATTCTTAGATACAATAGCAGGACTTAAAAAAGAGGGATGGAAGGATGTAGGAGGCAATTTTACTACCTATCGCATTTTAAGGAAAAATGATGCAACAATTAAGGTATTTTTAAAAGATAATAAAAAATTAAATAACGAGGATTTAAATTATCTTGTTGTAAGGTACTCATAATGAGCAACATTGAATATTTTGAAAAACAAATAAAATATTGGGCTAAAAAATTACGGATTGGTAAGGTTAAAATAGTACCTAGAAAAATGTGGGCTTTTGCAAGTGTTTATTGGGATGAATCTATTAAAATTTTTAATTATAACCCAAAGCAGGTTAAAATACATGATAGAGCAACATTGATGGAAGTAATATTTCATGAGTTTGGGCATCTTTATAAAAATAATGGTCATAAGCAGTATCCATATGGTGAAAATTTAAACAAACAAATCTGTGAACATATTGCACAAAGAAGGGCATTTTATTGGTTAAAAAAATATTATCCTAACTATTATAAAGAACAAGTTAAATGGATATATCAGGATATAAACCAATTTTTAAAACAACCGCAAGAAAAGGACTATTATTTTCTTGGCTTGAGTCAACCACCTGAATATGCCCAATATTTGACACCAGAAGAATAATATGGTATAATTAAGAGAATATTTAATGGACTTTATTTTAAAATCAAAATTGCCTAAAGATATCGAGCTTTCTCCTGACATAAAGGCAAGATCAGAAGGATATATTAGAATTCAATTACATGGCTCATCATTTTATGTTCCAGTAACTAAAGAATTAAAAAAATTATTTAAAATTTCCCGAAGAGGAAATAAATTTGAAATAGCTCCTCCATATAAAAAAGAAAAACAAATTGAGGATTTTTTACGAGATTTTATTCAAACAATGTATTTACAAGTTAGAGAAGAAGTAGGATCAGGAATTCATCAATCTTTATCACAAGAATTAGGACAAGGATTCAAAGATTTATTTTCTAAATATTTAAATAATAGAATCGACCAAGGATTTGATAAAAAACAAATAGGTTTAGATAATAAGGAGAGAAATGAATAAACAATATATATCCAAAACTATTAGTAACCATTCTTCATTAAATAATCGAATAAATTGTTATAATGAATTAAAAAATTTACGCAAACAAATTGATTGTGATGGGTTTAAAACAAATCTTATGGCAGGGAGTAATATAGCGACTTCTTTGATGGTGATGGATTATGATTCTCATACATGTATTTCACTAACCTTTACACATGAAATAGCAGATGATTTTATACTAAATGAAGATGAAACAGAGTTAGATCCAGATTCTGTTATTTTGTTCACAACCAGAGAAAAAGTGAGAATAAGAAAGGACAAATGACCAACGTTAAATTTACATATCTTTTTGGTGTTATTTTATATACAACTCTTGCAGTATTTACAGCATCCCATTTTGAAATTTATTGGATACATATATTAAACTCATTATTGCTTAGTTCTATTTTTTATAATCTCTTGGATTTTAAATTTAGTTGTCAGGAGGAAGAATAAAAATGGACATTGTTAAAACAACAATAGCTTTTTATATTATTTTGTTTATTTTTCTTTATAATACCAATTGGAATGTTAGGAATTATGATATTATATGGGAATTTAATTCATTAGGAGAAATGATGAAAGAATACGAAGTGACTATGGATTTGTTTATGATTGAAACTGTGACTGTTGAAGCAAACAATAAAAAGGATGCGTTTCGGAAAGCAAAGGATAAAAGCTATTACAACAATGGAGCAACAGAATATAAATTATTTGAATGTGTTAAAATAAGTTAAGGAAATAAAAATGGGAATGTTTGATAGTTTAATCGTGCAATGCCCTCATTGTAATAATAATGTGGAATTCCAATCTAAAGCGGGAGAGTGTTGTCTTACAGATTATAATATTAATGATTGTCCACCCAATATTCTTGGTGATTTAAATGATCAATTTGAATACTGCAAAAATTGTGGTAAAATTGTTTTTATAAGAGTTGAAACGATTGCACGAATAGAGTAAAGGAGAAAATAAATGTTACCATTTCAAAAATTTGATAAAATTCCTAGATTAAGTAGAGATATTGTAATTACTGAGAAAATTGATGGTACTAATGCTCAAATTTATATTTGTCATTTCAATGATATCTATAATTCATTCGCTGGCGATTATCAAAGTCAAGATTCATACGCTGAAGATTTTGTAAAACAATTCAGTCTTTATTGTGGTTCCAACAATCTTCATGTTTTTGCTGGTTCTCGCACAAGATGGTTAGACACTTCTTCAAAGGGCGATAATTTTGGTTTCGCTAAATGGGTACAAGCGACGGATGCAGAAGAACTTCTTAAATTAGGAGAAGGCAGACATTATGGCGAATGGTATGGTAAGGGAATACAAAGAAATTATGGATTAGATGAAAAAAGATTCGCTTTATTCAATGTTCATAAATGGAGTGATATTGAACTTCGACCCACCTGTTGTGAAGTAGTTCCTATTTTATACAGGGGGGATTTTGATACTGCGAAGATTCAGGTTCGATTAGATTTATTAAAAAATTGTGGCAGTAGCGCAGTTCCAGGATTTATGAAACCCGAAGGCATTATTATTTATCATACAGCATCTGGACAATTATTTAAAAAGACAATTGAGAATGATGAAAAACCAAAAGGAAAATAATGGTAAAAGAAGAAACACAAAAAGAAATCCAATGTGACGGTTCGCACGACGGCAATCATAGACCTATAAGAAAAATGGGTTCTAAATCTGGTTACATATGCTCTTGTTGTCGCAAAGAGGTTGAAAAACAAGAATCATGTCAAGTCTGTAATAAAGATAAATCGGATTGTAAAAATTTTAATGAGTATTATCATGCTTGTGAGGGGTGTTTATGACAGATAAAGAGATATTACAAAAAGTTTTCAATATAGCATATGGTAATGGATGGGATTATAACTGCAGTGTGGCATGGGAAAGCGAATATTTTGTTCCTATCACCAAAGATAAGCGATATTATAAAATTATTTTCTCTCATGAATTTGTCAAAGCTTTTTTTGGAGAGAAAAAAGAAGCATTTTGGGAAGAATGGAAAGATTATACTGATTCTTTCGAAGCCGCCCATGGTTGTCAAGCTGAATGGAAACACCATCTTCAACAAATGGTATTAGAAAAAGAACCCTTAAAGTATTTGGAGAAGTTCTTATGAAAAAACAATTATATTTGCGATTAAAGTACGGATATGGAGATGAAAAATGTGATTATAAATTATATAACACAAAATCAGGATATAGATTAGAAAAGAATAGAGGATTTTCCAAAAAGGGTTCTTTAGAAGAGTTAAAAGATTTTTTAAGAAAAGTTTATAAGATTTGGTATAAGCGACAGCAAAAACGAATAGCTGGAATTATCGGGGAATCTTATTCCATAAACTTACCTATGCCTGAAGTTATTAGTATCATTGCGAGGCATTTATGACACCAAAAAGAGGAAGAAAAAAAATTGTAAAATTCAAGGACTATAATGCTCCCCACAATTTTTATTGTTGGAAATGGATGTTACAAGAACCAGAAACTGTTAATGCCTTTCTGAATCGAGGAAGTAAAAAACAAAAAGATCACATCAAAGAAATGTTAGTTTATTTAAAGAGAACAGACAAAGATTTTTTTAATAAAATACACGGCAATGAGATACTCGAAAAATTATGAAAACTAAAATATGTAATGGCATGCTTTGCAAAGGCAAAGAGAAATTGATTTCGGAATTCGGCAAACATTCCGATCATACGGACGGATTATCATCATTTTGTAAAGAATGCGAGAAAATATATCAAAAAGGATATCGTGACAAGCCTGAAAATAAAAAGAAAGCTAAAGAATATGCTAAGAAATATCGTGATAAAAATAAAATAGAATTAGCAAAACAGAAAGAAAATCATCATAAACAATTTCCTTGGAAGAGGATACTATCTTGTATTAAACAGCGATGTAATAATCCAAAAAGTGAAGATTATAAAAATTATGGATTAAGAGGGATTAAAAATAATATAACAGAAGAAGAAATTAAGGAACTATGGTTCAGAGATAAGGCGTATAACATGATTAAACCATCAATTGATAGAGAAGATAATGATGGGAATTATGAATTTGATAACTGTAGATTTATTGAACTAGGCTTAAATGTGACTGAAAAAAATAAAAGAGTATTTTCAAAAGCAGTATCACAATATAATTTAGAAGGTAAATTTATCAAAGAATTTCTAAGCACAAGAGAAGCTGAAAGGAATTTAGGAATAGCTCATTCGAGCATTGGTGCTTGTTGCAATGGTAAATTAAAAACTTCTGGCGGTTTTATTTGGAAATATAAAAATGATTAATATAACTTCCTTACATTTAAAAACAGCCTTAATGTGCTATTATCGTTTTAAAAGACAATGTTTAGTAGCCGATGAAATATATAGCAGTTTTAATGAAATAGCAGACGTTTTAGTTGATACAGGAAAAGAGATATACGAAATAGAGATAAAGATATCCAAATCAGATTTAAATGCTGAGAAAAAGAAATCAAAACATAAAAATTCAGTTGATGAAAAATGGCTTAAAAGAAGAGAACGTGGTGCAAACAAATTTTACCTTTGTGTGCCAACTGAATTAATACCCTATGCAGAAGAATGGATTCAAGAGGTTAATCCTAAATATGGTCTGATTGGATTTAATACAGAAAGATATATAAAAAGAAACTATGATTGGGATCAATATAGATTTTTTGTAAAGAAGGCTTCTTTATTACATAAGAATTATAATAAAAAATTAAGGGATAGAATTATATCGAGGCTAGGTTCTATTTCTTGCAATGCTTATATTAAACAAATTGAATTAATGGAGGAGAAAAATGAAAACTGAATTAGTATTAGAAGATATTCAATTAGAAATTGATGGAGCAGAAGGAGGTAAGGTTTGGATTTTTGGAGATGATGATGAAATGTGTTATATAAAATTTCCAGAAATTGCAAAGGTGGTAGATTTTTTATCAGAAATTCAAAAAATTATAGATCAAAAAAAAAGAGAAATAAATGACAAATAATCGTGAAAAACGAATTTTTCAAGAAAATGTACATCTTTATATGGGCTTACAGCGCACATCTAAACAAGGGAATAAAAATTGTATTAGAATTGTAATTAAGGATGAAGAATTAGATTTGAAAATTCTGGAAGCAAAATTAAAAGTGTTTGGTGGTGAGTGGCGAATACATAAAACGGTAAATGCAAGAAATTGTGAGAAAGCTAGAATATGGCTTATACATCATTTGATAGACTTTCCCGAAAATGCTAGTTTTATAGATAGTGCCTGGAGAACTGCCTTATTACAAAGAGAATGTAAAGCGGAAAAATTCTTTATGTTAGACATAGACAGTAATAAAGATAAAGACATTAGTACTCTTAATGATATTCTCGATTATAACAAAGTAGTAATAAACGTAGTACAAACCCCTAATGGATGGCATTACATAACTGAGAAATTTGATACTAGAGAAGTTTGTAAATTAGATTATGTTACTTTACTTCGAGATGGTTATTATTATGTTAAGACGGTTGGAGAAAAACAATGATTAGCGGATTTAAATATAAGGAAAGAAATCTTTATGTTGGTGTTCAAAAGATAAGCGATGATATCATTTTTACATTATATGATTTAGATAAAGAAGAAAAAATAATGTTTGATAAATCAGATAAAACATTACATAAAATTGAATTGAAAGAATGTATTTTAGATAGCTTAAAAAATACAGAATGGGTGTCTGATGCAATTCTAGCGCAAGAAATAATTCAAGATTCACCTCATTCTCCGTTTGATTTTGATATAGATACAATGATAAAAATTAAAGAAAAATTATTAAAGGAAATCTAATGGAAATAATTAAAGAAGTTGAAAAAATAATTTCGCCTGTATACCTCGTGGGCGGCAGTGTGCGTGACAGTCTAATAGGTAATACACCACATGATTATGATTTTGCAACTCCTTTATCTCCTGAAGAAATAAAGAATGCGATTCAGAAAGCGGGAAGAAAAGCTTATTGTATTGGCGAAAGGTTTGGTACTATCGGATTCAAAGTAAAAATTGATGATAAATTTGAGTATGTTGAGATAACCACATTTAGAACTGAAAAATATACTAAAGGAAGTCGAAAACCAGAAGTTAGTTTTGTAAGAGATATCACAGCAGATTTAAGCAGGAGAGATTTCACGATGAATGCTATAGCTATACGAAATAATAAACTTATTGACCCTTTTCACGGCGCTCAAGATTTAAAGGATGGTATTATTCGTGCTGTTGGTAATCCTAGTCATAGATTTAGAGAAGATCCATTAAGAATGTTACGAGCCGCTAGATTTGTAAGTCAGTTGGGATTTATACCAGATGAAGGAGTAATAAAAGGTGTTAAAAATCTCAATTATAAAATTTTAGAAGTAAGCAAAGAGAGATGGGTGATGGAAATAGATAAGCTTTTAGTGGGAGATTATGTAACACTTGGTTTGGAATTTTTAATGAAAACCAGATTGATAAATTATATGATTCCTGAATTATCTATACAATATAATTATGACCAAAATTCCCCACATCACGGTTTTGATTTGTGGACGCATACTATACAAATGGTAAATTATTTGCCAAAGGATATAACTTTAAGATGGGCTGGTTTATTGCATGACATAGCTAAACCCTTTGTGAGAACTGAAAAAGAAGATAGAAGTAATTATATAAAACATGATATGGTTGGAAACGAAATGATTATTAAATTAGCAAGGTATTTAAAATGGTCTAACGATAGAACAAAACAAATAAGTGATTTAGTGCTCAATCATTTAAACGATGATAGCCCATTGAGAGATGCGGATAAGAAAGCGAGGTAAATAAAATGGATTTTTATAAATTAATTGAAAGTATTAAAAAAACTGCTAAAACAAGAACGATATGGAAAAATTCTAATTCGTCATTAGAATTAGTCTGTTATACATGCACTGCCGCCAACTATCAAATGCATCAAGGCACTCATGAAGCAGAGCTTCATTGTGATACAGAAGTTCCCTCAGAAAAATTCTTAGAATTTTGTAAAGCATTAGAATGGTTACGAAAGCAAAAGGATGTGATTAATATCACACCAAGTATTGAAGCAAAGCTAGATAGATGCTTGGGTTCGGATGTTAATGAGTGGCAATATTTAACCTGTTTAGTAACATTTGTTATTTAGGAGGTAATTATGAAAGATGTTAATATCATTTCCCTGGACTTGGAATTTGAACAACCCTGTGAAACAATTTTACAAGTAGGCGTTGTTGTGGGAAATTTAAAATCAGGTGAAATTTTAGAAGAATATTGTGAACATGTAAAAGTAGATTTGCAAGTATCCGAATATATTCGAAAATTAACTGGCATAAAACAATCAGATATAGATAATGGAAAATCTCTTAATGATATATATTTAGATTTGATAAGATTACATGAAAATTACGATTGTTTCCGCAATTGTCTTTCGTGGGGGGGAGGCGATAGTCAAGCGTTAAGAAGTGCATTAGGATTGGATGATGAAATGTTTTTATTTGGTCGTAGATGGATAGATGTAAAAACCGTATTTATATCTCATATGTTCGCTCTTGGAGAAAACCATAGGTCAGGATTAGCTAAATCTTTACTTCGATTAGGCATGAGATTTGATGGTAAGAAACATAATAGTGGAGATGATGCAAAAAATACGTTTTTCATTTATAGAGAATTATTAAAGAGATTCAAAAATAAGTAGTAAAGGAGATAAAGTGAGTGACCCCAGAAAAAATTTTATATGTAAAGCAAGGAAACATATTGTTAATGACATAAGCAGAGAATATGGGAGAGAATCAGAATGTTTCTTTTGTATCAGAGAATCATTTAGAACATGTTCGCCGATTGAAAATGTTGTTGATTTTTATGAGCCATTGGAGTTTAAATGATTAATATTCTATTGAATACTTGTTATCTAATTGCAATTTTTGGATTTTTATTTGAAATGGGCGCTCTTACAATACTCTATGCCATGTATGTGCAATTGAAATACGTTGGATATCCAAATATAAGAAATATACCAGATAAATTATTTGATAAAGAAGATTTTAAACCCTGGAAGGGGATTTTACACCAATGACAAAAAAATACCTTTATGTCTTTTGTGAAAATTTTACTAATTACTCTTTTGATTGCTCAACTCTTGAAGAAGCATTAAATATCGCCTTATATGACATTCAAAATTCTGGTGTATACCCCGTTTTTATTTTAGAAAATAATAAAGTATTATATACTCAAATAGATATTGCAAAACTTTACAAAGGGAGTAAAAAATGAACTATATTTATGTAATTTTTGGGGAAGCGTAAAAGAATTATTACGAATAGGTATTAGAAATGATTGGGTTGTTAAAAAAGATTTATTAAGATTAATCGAAGCAGAATATGAGGACAAAAATGAAAAAAGTAAGTTCTTATCAAAAATTAAAACAAGAAAATGAAGAACTCTATGGATTATATGAAAAAGCCAGGAAACGATTACACGCTTTAGGAGAAGGTTTAGATGGTGATGATATCATAATGGGTTTTGATATTAAAATTCCTAATGTTGAAGGGAGTAAGAAATGAAAAAAGTTAGCAGACAAGTAATAGCTCATGTTGGGATTAATAAAAATAATGTATTATTTGATGCGGATTGTTTAAAAGATTGTGTCAAAAATATTAAATCTGAACATATACCTTTGACTGATGAGTTTAATAGAAAATTTCCCATTGGATTTATGACAAATTTTGAATATAAAGAAGCCAAGATTTATGCAGATATTTATATGGAAAATTCTTTAGACATAGATAAAGTTATTCGGTGTTCTTATGAAGTACTTAAAAAATTAAATATTAATCCTATAAAAATTAAAAAATGTAAACTTATAGACGGCGCAATAATAGATAAAATATTCGATCTGGAAGGGGATTTATAATGAAAGAATGGCTTAAAAAATTAAAGTATTTATTGCCTCTTATTGGAGCTTATTTAGGCTCCTTGGGCGGTCAGGGTGTTAAAGAATGGAGAAGGGTAGTATTGCCTATTATTTTTTCTATTATTGGTGTTATCTCCTTACAATCCTATTGGGGTATCCTCTTAGGCACGTTTGGTATTTGGGTATCCATTGGGTATGGCATCCCCGATTATAATTCAGGAAAAGTTATAGAAAATTATAAACTTGAAGAAATTTTAAACCAAGATGAAGGTAGTTTTTTAGGGCGTTTTTGGTATAAAATTTTTAATTATAATCATTTTTTGGCTGATATTTTTACAAGAGGCACAGTAGGATTTGGGATGTGTTTAACAGGTCTTGTCTGTCCTATTTTAAAAGAAAATTGGTTAATGTATGCTATTGGATGTCTACTTATTATGATTGGGCAAACAGTTTTTTCATATAGAGGGTGGGGAGAGGTTAAAGTATTTGGAAAAAATTTATTGGTATCTGATTTATGGAATTATGGGTTTATATTTATCGGGTATTTATTAATGCTGATTTGATAGGAGATATAATGAAAACAACAATTCAAGATGAAGTCAATAACTTAGTTAAGGCTATTAAAAAGAATAAGTATCCCCCTATGTTATATGCCCTAAATGCGGTAGAGGTGCGTTGGAATATGGGTTTAATGACCTCTCCGCTTGGACTTGTTTATGGAGAGATTGTATGTTTACAACTGATAAAATCCCTTCTGTGCAAGAAATCAAGGATTTAATTTATTTAAAAAATCAATTAAAACAAATAAAGGATTGGGAAATATAATGTCTATTGATATTTTACCAGGCGATTTCGCATTAGTTGATAGTAAAAAATGTTGTCCTCAATTTGTTAAATATCTCATGCGAAGTCCGACAATTTGGCATGATTTATTTAGAATGATTGTGGGAAAACTAGAAAAACCTCTTCACTATCACGCATTATTGTTTTTAAATAAAGGGTCTATTATTGAACAACAAAGCAAAGTGCAAATAAATTCTTCAAAAAAATTATTGAATACTAACAATAATCTATTTATTTTTAGATTTAGAGGTTCATCGGCAATCGAAAGAAGTTATCTTACCAGAATTGCTATGGAAGATTTAGAAGAGGGCTATGATATCGTCAATTGTATAGGTAAGCTTTTCAGTTGGTTGACAGGATTGAAATTTTTTGCAAGATATGTGCAATTGCCGAACCAAGATGTGTGTATTAACCGTATTGCATATTGGGCTTTAAAAGCATTTGATGAAACCTTTGGGGCAAAAACTCATTCAGAATTAACAACATGGTCTTTATATAAATATGTTATTGCTCATCCAGAAAAATTCGAGATAATATACAGTGGGAATCCGAGAGAGGACAAATTAATATAATGACAAAAATTGTTTGTATTTCAGATACCCATAGACAATGTCCTATGGATTTACCAAAAGGAGATATACTTATTCATGCTGGTGATTTTGACATAAGGGATGAATTTGAATTAAATCATACAATTAATTGGTTTATAGCAGTAGATTTTAAAACCATTGTCTTTATCGGTGGGAATCACGACATTTATTTAGAACAATTATTTAAAGTTGGTATAATGCCTAAGATGCCAAATAATGTTCATTATCTAATGAACAATAGTATTGTAGTGAACAATATAAAAATTTGGGGTTCTCCTTTTAGTCCTCAATTTGGAAATTGGGCTTTCATGGGTCATTTAGAAGAACTAAATAAAATTTGGCAAACCATTCCTGAAGATACAGATATCGTTATCACCCATTGTCCTCCTTTTGGAATAAACGACCAAGCGAGAGGAATAAGTCAAGGATGTCCATCATTAAGGAATAAAATAAAAGAGATAAAACCTAAATTACACTGTCATGCCCATATTCACGAGGGCTACGGTGTTTATCAAGATGAACACACAACATATATCAATGCATCCTTAATGGATGAATTTTATAACATGATTAATAAACCAGTGGAGATAGAATACGATGAAAACAACTTACCCTAAAAGTTTTAAAGCAAGAAGGATAAACTCAGGCACAATTGTCCGAGGAATACTAACAACCAATGGATGTGGAGATTATGGCATTGCATTTGGTAGCAGGGTAGATATATCTTTAAGTCTTCACGCCGGAGAGCCTATAATCATTTCTACGTTACAATGGTTATGTGCAAACTGTGAAACGTGGAATATCAATGCCGATACCGTTTGTATTCATTGCAATTTAAAATTAGGAAGATAAATGAATAAATTAAAAGTGAACCGCACTAAATTTGTTGAATTAATAAACATTGAAAAATTCGTTATTAAGAAAAATGGCGATATTTGGGTTTATAGAAAAGTTGGTTATCCCCGCGTTTACAAATGCTTAGAAGGCATTTATATTTTAAGAAACCGTTTAGTTAATTTGGGCTACACCATTCAAGATTTTGTTGTGGAGGAAGAAAAATGACTTTAGATGAATGTATAGCTATGGGCAAAGAATGTGGCATGACTGACATGCGTGAATGCTTTAACAATATTGACTATCATTCCGCCATGTTATTTAAATATGAAGAAATTAATAAAGAATTAAATGAATTGATTCATGATATTGAGGTGAAATATTCAATCGGTCATTTAGCAAGTCCAGCTTTTTTTGATTATTTACAAGGAATAAAAATATGAAAGTAGTACATTGTAAAAGGGAAAAATATGATGTTTATATAGGAAGACCTGGCAAATGGGGTAATCCTTTTTCTATCGGCAAAGACGGCACAAGAGAAGAAGTTATTATAAAGTATGAAGAATGGATCAGAAATAATCCAAAGCTTTTAAAAGATTTGCATGAGTTAAAAGATAAAACATTAGGATGTTGGTGTTTAAAAAATCCAATAGATTATATTAGAAAAAACAAACAATGTCATGGCGAAGTGTTAATGGAGTTAGTGAAAGGCAATAAATGATAACATGGGCTTATATAGCGGGGTTTTTGGATGGAGATGGTTGGATAACAGTATCGCAGAATAAAAATGCAACAACGCAACGATGGACTATTGGTTTTACACAATCATATAAAAAACATGAATTTATGCAAACTCTTTTTGAGTTTCTTATGAATAATGGTATAAATTGTGATATAAAAGAACGTATCGTTATGGGGAGTATTCATAAAGAAACAAGGATGATAAATATAATGATTAGAACACAAGAAGCAGTATTTTTATTGTCCAAAAAACTAATACCCTTTTTGGTTATGAAAAAGACTTTAGCAATACATGCAATGACTTATACAAAAAATCGGATGAAGAAACGCGGATTCGGACTTACAAATAAAAAACAAAAGAAGAGGATATATTGGAAAGAATCAGATGATAATAAATTAAAAAATTTAATTAATAATGGGTTTTCAAATTTAGCCATAGCCAATGAATTAAACAGGAGTATTGATAGTGTTGGTCATAGATTATATAGGATTAAATTAACTCGTAATAGTTGAGGAGTTAAAATGAAAAGAAAATTAGCAAGAGGGTTTATTGGTTATGAACGATATGTTGGAATGTCAAAGAAACGCGGTACGATAATTTGTATAGAATGTAATCAGGAAGTCAAGATGGATATGATTACATTAGACGGTCGCATGTTATGTAAACCAGATAAAAAGGAATAATATGAAAATTAAAGTAATGAGTCGTGATACTATTCAAGATTTTGTGACTAAAGAAAATCACATTATCATATCTATTACAGACCCAAATTCAGAAAAAGTAAATATAAAAAGCAAGCCTATTGATATCTTATCTATTCAATTCCACGATGTTGATCATAGACTTAAAAATCAAAAAGATTGTAAACTTTGTGATGGCACAGGAAAGTCTAAATTATTTCCCGATGTTAATGGCGGTCATTGTTATGCTTGTACCGATAAAATGGATATAAAGGTTTTCAATGAATCTTATGCTGAGAAAATTTTGGAGTTTGTGTCTACTTATGCTTTAGAAGTTGATTTGATTGTAGTACACTGTGAAGCGGGGATTTCAAGAAGTGCTGGATGTGCCGCATCTTTGTCATTGATTTATAATGGCGAAGATCAATATTATTTTGACCACTATTTACCCAACATGCTTGTATACAGAAAAATTATTAATGTGGCTATAAAGAAAGGATTTTTTCACTAAAGGAGGATTAAAAATGGGATATGAATATATTATTTTAGATTTAGAAAAATTAAAAATCGTGAGAAAACGGTATAAAGCATTGATTTTTAATAGCATAAATGATGCTAGAAATTATGCATTGGAAAATGATATTGAATATAGAATTATTCGATTACAAGAAGACAATTAGAATGATTAAATATCTATTATTACTGCTCCTTTTATACCCTCTCTGCCATACGGTTAAAATATGGTGGTTAATAAATCGTTGGATTATGCCCATTGCATTTGGTATCTATTCTATAATAATGTTCGCGGTTATATGGAACTTATCGCATTAAGGAGAAACAAGATGGATAATAGTGAAGAACTTAAAATGATTAAACAATTATCACAAGAAAATAAAGCACTAAGAAAAGCAGGTGGTTTTTTAGCTGAAAGAGCAATGTATACTGTTACGGAATTTGATGGATTACATAGATTATCTTTAGCAATAGCAAATTGGGCTACAGTTGTCGCAAATGAAGGAAATAGAGGGAAATAACTATGTTATCACCACTATTCTACAATATATTTCACTACACTATGACCTTTTCATTTTTAATACTCTCTTTGAATGTTCCTGGTATTAAAATGAAGGTTATTGGTCTTTTATTAACTATTGTCAATTTTATGTTGTTTTTAAAATAAAAGGAGTAATTATGAAGGATAGAATATTAAAAAATATATTAAAAAAATTAAGCGCAGAAAAAGAAATGTTTACCGCTGTGGGAAACAAGACGGTTAAAGAAGAGTGGAATAAATCTGAACGTGGTGATTGGATGTTATGGCTTTATCAAAGGCTATACCCAGGTAATGAAAAAGAATATGTTTTAGCAAGCCTAAACTGCGCTAAAACAGTAAAATTTTTGATGGATATGCATGCAGAAGCCGCCTTCCAAGCACTTTTTATAGCTGATGCATTTGTAAAAGGAAAGGTTGATAGATATATATTAGATAGAGCGAGGTCAGACGTAAATCTTGAAGCCCATAGTGCTGTTAATTGTGAATCTCTTTATCCATCACTTTGTTCGGTTGAAGCATCTGTAGATACTGACTATTGTAGATGGATTCATAATAGTGCTTCCTTTTCGGCTGATGCCATTTATGAAGAAATAATATACCAAGCCCCTTGCCCTCCTGATTTTGAGAGTTCTGCACTCCATAAACAAAGAGTGATTAATAGAGCAAAGAAGGCAATGATAGAAAATCAAAAAGCAACTGCGGATATTTGTAGAAAATATTTAACGATAACGAATTATGATATTTTGCAATATATATAAAATAAACTAATTTATTGTTTTTAAAATAAAAGGAGTTAATATGGAATATGTCTATTTGCAAGGTTCTGAAGATGTACAAAGAGCAGGACAGGCTATGCGTTCTTCCGCAGAAACAATACAGTCTGCCTCAAATAACCTATCTAGTGCCTTCTATGAGCATGGAAGATTTATGACAGAATGGTTAGACAGGCTTGAAATGATTTTAAAAGAAAATAAGGAGTAAAACCCATGCTTAAAGAATCTAAAGAAGAGATATCAATGCAAATAATGGCAATCGGGGCTAAAATACACGCTTTAATGACCATTGAGAACCAAGACGACGTGTATGAGGTAGTAGACGATTTATCCAAATTACAAGATAAAGTATTTGGATTGTGATTTATTTTAATTAATTTTCTATTTAAAAAAGAATTAAATCCCGCATAGGTTTGTCATAAACCCCATAGTCGCAACGACTTATAATTTCAGGCTCTTTTCCGTTATTTTTCCAATTCTCATAACCATATGAACATCAACAAGTTATAACAAAACTTGACAAGTTCAAAAAAATATGCTATACTTAAAGTAGTGTATAATAGGGTGAAGTCTGTCTATTATATTCATAATTTTTGTAAATTATTGGTATTAAAGGAGATATACTAAAACGGAGTAAAAGGAGGAGAATTATGCGAGTGTATTCGTTTGAAGAAGAAGGAGAAATGCGATAAAAGGCATTTTCTCTTTTTTTTATTATATAATCAATTTTTTAGATATACACTCCGCCTAGTACAATTATACCATATTTTTAGCCATTTGTCAAGGGTTGTTGGTAAATAATTTCGGGTAATTACCAGCACAGAAGAAAGCCCTAACCCTGTCAACCACAATAAGTAAGGAACTATATGTCAGCCGAACTAAAAGCTGAAGTCAAGCGATTATCAAATCTTATTCAAAATAAAGGCATACCTCTTGAAGATTTAGAATCCTCTGCACGATTGAATCTTATAGTACGTGATTTTAAATCAAATCCTATGTTTGATATTGAAACAGATGATGGAAAAAAAGAGCAAGAGTTGGCAGAAAGTCGTTTTAAAAATTACTTAGAAAATTCAGAACTTGAATCAGCATCTGATATTGACACCCTTAAATCGCTAATATTTATCGAAATTTATGAATCTCGTATTCAAAGCAAATTAAACGATCAAGCATTAGATGGCAAAAATATAAATGAGAAACTTATAAAAAGTCTAGTAAATGTTCAGAACCAAAAGAATACATTAAAAGTAAAATTAGGTATAGATCGCAAAGAGGATGAAAGAGACGATCTTAGTGCTTATCAATTATTGCACAAAAGAGTTGATAATTATATTCAAAATCATAAAAATGAATTTAGTTTTAATTTAGGCTTTCAATGCGAAAAGTGTAATCATAAAAATTGGGATTCATTTCTTTTATATAAACGCATTAAAGATTTTGATGGTCAAATAAAAAATCCTTGGTTTATCGGAAGATTTTTATGCAACTATGAAATTTTAAAAGATGTCAAGGATGGTAAAATAACTAAAGAGCAAGCAGTTAGATATCACATGTGCGCAGGCGAAGGTAATTTTTATGCACCATCACCTGCCGATAAAACATGGTGTCTTGATTATATAAATTATCTTTTAGAGAATTGGAAAGAAATAACGGATATGCTAAATCATGCATGAAAATGTAACAGAAAAAGATATTCAATTTATCTGTGGTCTACACGATCCGATTTGCATAAAAGAAAGTATATACCCCGCCAATTTAAAAGCGTGTCATACTTGGGCAGAACAAGATTGTGAATTATATAGGGTTAGAAATTATCAGAGGGCATGGCAACCTTATAATTGGTTAATTTGTGACGATAGGTCTTTGATAGAGGAAAAGAATTTAAAAAAGAAAATTTTAGCTGGTTCGTGCATGAACCTCGGCGCACGTGACATTGGCAAATCCTGGGATTTCATCCAAGCAGATTTCCCAATTCATATATTACATATGCCTGGGAAAGAATCTTGTTTAATTTCAGCAACGTCTGGGTTTTTAAAAAAAGTTGCCAACACATTTATCAATATTTATAGAGAACATCCGTTTTTTAAATTATTGCATAAAACTGGAAAAAAACCAGGAATAAATTCTAGTGAAAATATGGAAATTCAGGCAAGCACAGGCGCTGTATGGTATGGTAGGAATGAAAAGATAAATGACCCCGAACCTGGGGAAAAGGTACAGGGGCTTCATTATGAGCTTTTAGGATATGAGGAATACTCTTATGCCACATCTAAGGGAGAAGAGAAACGGGTCGATTCAGGAACATCAATAGGAGAAATAGAGCGTTTTAGTGGGATTCCAGATATCCGAATTGATTCTCCGATGGGAAATATTTTTAATAATGAGGAAAATAAAAGATTTATTTGCAGACTTCCCCAATTTGTAAGGGCAAACTGGTCTGAAGAACAAAAAGAGCAAAGAGCAGAAAAATATAAAGGCGAATCATCTTTAGCATATAAATTAAATGTCGTCGGCGAAAAACAAGAAGGCGCTTTTGGATTTTGGGATATACTAAAAATTAAGCAAGCGTGTCTTGTTAAATCTCGTAAAATTAAACAATTTGATATTGATGAAAAGAAAGCGAAAAATCTTGAACACCATTTAATTATTGATAGATTACCATGTCAGCAAATTTATGTTTGTGCAGACATTGGTTCTGGTGCAAGACCTACAGAAATTATTATTATTTTTTATGATGGCACACATTATAAGTCAATTTATAATATTACAGTAAATATAAAATCAAGCCAGGCACAAGCAAAAATTTTTGCTTATATTTATAAAAAATTGGGCGGTGCATTTATCGGTATTGATGCCACAACAGACTATGGTATTGTGGAGCGTTTAAAAAATGATTATGATTTTATAAATCCTAAACATATCTATTCTATTGATTTACGAAAAAATATACCTATTGGATTTTTAAAAGATGATAAAACTGGAAAAATTCTTCGTGACAAAACGGGTAAGAGAATCATCAAACAAATGATTGCCATTGATTTTGCTATGCAACAATTAGAAGATTTATTATACAATGGCAAGGTCAAAATTCCATTAGACACCAAGTTTTTTGCTGAGTTTGGAGATTTTTTAGTTATTCAAGGAAAACTTAGAAGATCATATGATACTGCATCAAATGATGATTTACATCAGGCTTGGCAGATTTTTGCTCTAACACAGTGGGAATATGAATGGGAGACTTTACTAAATAAAAATAACGCAGATCAGGGCAACGGTTGCCTCGGAGTTATTTAATATGAAAGTCAAAGTCTGTTCAAAATGCAGGGAAGAGAAAGAATTATCAGAATTTTATAAACATCATGAAGGAAAATATGGAGTTAGACCAGATTGCAAAAAGTGTATAGGATTATATCAATTAGAAAATAAAGAAAGAATTCAAAAATTAGCTAAAGCACGCAATTTTAAAAATAAAGAGAAAATTAGTATTTATAATAAGAAACATCATGAATTAAATAAAGAAGAAATTAATAAAAAACAGCGAAAATATTACGAAGATAATAAAGAAAAAGAATTACGAAGAAGCAAAAAATATCGAGAAATACCTAAAAATAAAGAACACCAGAATAAATTACACGCAATATATACAAGAGAACGCAGAAGAAATGACCCAAATTATAAATTATTATGTAATTTAAGAAATAGAATGTGTGATACAATATCTAAAGGTCAAAAATCTCTTCCGACAATGTTCCTTATTGGTTGCGAGATTGATTATCTCATATATCATCTTCAATCCCAATTTACCGACGGCATGACCTGGGCTAATTACGGAGATTGGCATATAGATCACATTAAACCATGTGCGAAGTTTGATTTAAGCAAAACAAGTGAACAACTTAAATGCTTTAATTATACAAACTTGCAGCCCTTATGGGCAGAAGATAATTTAAGAAAATATGATAAATATTAAATAGGAGAAGATTACATGTCTCACGAACAATATTCTTTCGCAAAATATTGGCAGCAAATGAAAAATTTCCAAATGAATATCGCTGTGAAGAAAAAGTTTTCTGATCAGGTAGATCAGGTCGATGATATATTAGCCAACGATAAAACTGGAATAGTCTCAACCATCTACGATTTCATGGTGCATTCAGCAACGGTTCCAATGAAAATTGAGACTAAAAATGAGACACTTGATACTCTTTTATTAGAATGGCAAAAGAAAATGTTAAATGCCGATGTAAATTTAGATATTCCAAGCGGATTGAGAGCTTTATCAGTTGAAAATTATAAAGAAAGATGGCGAAGTTCATTGCTCGGTCTGAATGTTATTTGGAGCAAAGTAAAAATTGAAAACCAGGGCACATGGGTGATTCCCACACAAATGTGGTTTGTAGATGGTGGTGCAGTAGTAACCGAATCTGATGGAAAAATAAATACTCGTAAATATTTTTTAAATACAAATAATAAGAAAAAAGACTATATACCATTAAAAAATACAGATGACGAATCCGTTTTTATACGTCGCCCATACACACCCTGGCATCAAGATAAAGTTATTCCTTATTTTACACAAAGAGGTACTATTTATAATGCTTTAATGAAAAATGGGATCACAAAAAAGCAAGCCGAAGTTATTGAAGTTATTATTCCTATATTATTAGAAATGAAAGCGGGGAATGATAGATTAGCAGAACAGGGCATGGCTCCTACAAAAGAACAATTTGAAGAATTAAAGAACCAATTCATAGAAGCCAAAGAGAATTTTGATACCACTGGTAAATTTGGTGATATAATTGCTGCTTTAAGGCACGATGTAAATTTGAATTATCTCATTCCTGATTTGACTAAAATTTTTGATGAAAAAATTGTTAGATCAACTGATAAAAATCTATTATCTTCTTTAGGAATGATTGAATTGCAAGGCTTTTCCAGCACAAGAACCGAGGCGATTTTAAATCCAAAAGTTTTAATTGAGGAAGTAACAGATGCTGTTTTAGATTGGTCTGATCTTTTAGAAGCTGTTATGTATGAAATGCTTGATAGAAACAAAGAGGATCATCCTACTTTAGCAAATAGTATTATTCGAGTTATTCCAGGCAAAATTAAAGCATTTATTACTGACGATATGAGAGCAATGCTTCGTTCCCTTTATGATCGTGGTGTTATTTCTAAACAAACAGGCGTTGAAGATATCGCAGGTCTTGATTTTGAGGTTCAGGTTGAAAGGCGTGAAAAAGAAGATGAAAGAGATCTTCAAACGGTTATGAAACCGCCAATTATTCAAAATCTCGAACAGTACGACGAGCCACAAAATTTAGAAGATCAAGATAAACTACCAGGAACACCAGAAGCAGATAATTTTAACAATGCAATTATGAAAAATTATTCTTCTTTTAGAAAATTAAGAAAAAAGAAATTAGTGTCTAAAAATTTTAGCAAAGATCATATAATAAATGTTCCTGAAGAATTACCTAAAAAAATAAAAGAATTAGATGATGCGAAACAATTAATTTATTTTTTAAATTATAATTTTGCTATTGAAGATGGCAAACCAGTCGAAGAAGCTATCAAAATGGCAGAAGAGGCAATTAAATTTCAAGAACTCACAGTGGCAAAAAAGGTTAAAGTAATTGCTCCTTTTGAAAAAATTGATGACTTGCCTGATAATGTAAAAAGTGTTTTGCCACCAACAGCACAGATGCTTTGGTTAAAAGTATTTAATTCTGTTCTTGAACAAACTGGTGATGAAACAAAAGCAGCAAAGGCTGCTTGGGCAGCTGTTTCTGAAAAATATGAAAAAGTAGATGACAAAAAGAAATGGGTTAAAAAGGCTTGTTTAGAAGATTATGAAGAAAAAATGTCTAAATATGCTTATGGTTTATTTGTTGATATCTATAATAATACATTAGATAAATCAAATTCAAATAATCAAGCATTAGAGATGGCGTTATCAACAATTGAAAAGGTTTGTGTTAAAAATAAAAATGGAATATATGTTAAAGACAAAACCATTTCAAAAAGCCAAATTCAGGCTTTAGAGAACAATGAAATAAAAGAACAAATTCTAAATTTAGAGTTAAAAGAAAAGAAATCAGCCCTCCTTGATAAGCTGTTGGAGGATAACTAATGGCTAATTCTACTTGGAAGATATATGAGGATAAAGATTTACAGGTTTTGGCTGACCCAATAGATTTGGGGAAATTAAAGACAGGTCAGACAAAACAAAGCAAATTTTGGCTTTACAACGGTGGAGTTTATCCGTTTCAGGAGATTGTATTAGACCCACAACACCCCGAATTAACAATTATTGAAGCACCCAAAGAATTGCGTGAAAAAAGCGCAGGGGTTGTTATCATTGAGTGGTCTGCTAAAGTTGATACCAAAATAAATCTGCAGCCTAAAATGAAAATAACGGCATTTGAGATAACTCCAATATAAAGGTAGAAAATGACATTTTCAAAACAACAACGAAGATTAGAATTAGCTTCACGAGGACTGAAACAGTGTCCCAAATGTCTCGAACCAAAACCATTGAGTGAGTTTGGCAAATGCACAATCAACAATGATGGGCTAACGTGTCATTGCAAAAAACATATTGCAGAAATTTCAAAAAAACATTATGTGCAAAACAACGAAAAGAAAAAAACATATCAAAAAGAAAATATAGTAAAAAAGAAAGAATATGACAAAGAGCATTATGAGGAAAATAAAGCAAAAAGATTAAAAAAAGTAAAACAATATCAAAATAATAATAAAGAAAAAATAGCTAAAACCAAAAAAGTTCATTATGAATTGAATAAGGAAGAAATTTTAGAAAAAGCTAAAAAATACAGAGAAAAACCAGAGAATAAAATTCGAACAAACAAACGAATGCATTTGAAATATCATACTGATATTAATTTTAAAATAAGACAAAACATTTCAAACAGAATATTAAAAGCTTTAAAAGAAAATTGGAAATCAGGAAGCACATTAGCACTGCTTGGTTGTACTATAAAAGAATTAAAACAACATTTACAATCCCAATTTACAGAAGGAATGTCTTGGGACAACCACGGACTTGGCAATAATAACAAAAAGGAATGGCATATAGACCACATTAAGCCATGTGCCAGTTTTGATTTGTCAAAAGAATCAGAACAGTTAAAATGCTTCAATTTTAAAAATTTACAGCCTTTATGGGCGGTAGATAATATAAAAAAGGGCAGTAAGTATGGCTTTTCTTTCTAAAAAGAACTGTGCAAGAACCACCATTAACCAATCTGGTGGAATCAATGCTTCTACCACATCTATGGTTGTGGCAGATGCAAGTGAATTGCCTAGTAGTAATGATTATGTCGTTACAATTTGGGATAATGTAACTTATCCAGATCCATGCGATGATCCTAACACTGAAATAGTCAAGGTTACTGGAATAAGTGGCAATGTGTTGACTATAGAACGTGGTCAAGAAGATACTACTGGAAAAGCCCACGCAAATGGACAAGCAGTTCAAAATTTAATAACGGCTGGTCAATTTGAAGAAATAGAAGAAGCAATTAATGTTTTAAGTCCTGGCGAACAAGTAGATAGTGAAGAATTAAGTAGTCAAGTGGATGGATTAACGGATTCATTTACTACATTGTTTAATTATGTTGCAGGTACTTTAAAAATTTATGTAGGTGGTATGAGACAAACGCCTGGTGTGGGTAAAGATTATACAGAAACAGGTGTGAATGGTTTTGATTTAAATTACATTCCAGTCGTAGGAGAAGTAATACTGGTAGATTATACAAAATCTTAAAAGGTGGTATTGAATTATGGCAGATAGATATACAGTCGCAAGAGGAAATCAAATTAAGGACGGAACATTAACAGAAGATGACTTGAATGCTTCCGTTGCTGGAAATGGATTAACTGGCGGTGCAGGATCACCGTTGGCATTAGATTTTAATGAATTATCACAAGCTGTTATTGATGTAGCAAATGACTTTTTCACTATCGAAGATGCAACTGATAACTCTTCAAAAAAGGAATCTATTGCAGATTTAATCACTGCTATAGCTGGCGATGGATTGGCAGCTTCTAGTGGCGTACTTGCTTTGGATTTGAATGAACTTACAGGTGCTGGCATAGATGTATCTGCCGATTCAATCGCATTTATTGATGCGACAGATAGTTCGACTAAAAAAGAATCGGTTGCTGATTTAATCACTGCTGCTGCTGGTGTTGGTTTAGCTGCTTCTTCTGGTGTTTTAGCAGTTGATTTAAATGAATTAAATACTGAAGCAACCTTTGACCCTACTGCTGATTTTGTACCTATGGTTGATGCGACAGATAGTAGTAGTGATAAAGCTCTTTGGTCTGTAATTGCTACAGCAATTGCAGGTTCTGGTATTACAGCGACAGACGGTGTTTTGTCTGTTTCTCCTGATGCAGATGCAGTTCTTGAAGCAGATATCACAGATGATGATTTCACAGCATTATTAGATGGTATAGAAACTGATTTTGATTTGACAGATATTCCTTTAGTGAAGTCATTAGCGGTTTATATTAATGGTAAATTCGGCATTGAGGGTTCAGAAAAAGATTATGAATTAAATCCTGATTCTGGACAGACCAAAACAATCCGTATTGCTGGCGACGAATTAGTTGCTGGTGAAAGATTATTTGTACAATATATTAAAGATAATTAATAACTAAGGATGGTAAAAATGGCTTCTTTAAAAATTAGTATATGTGTTGTTGAAAAAAAATTAGATGAAATTAAAACAAAACATGAAGCAGCAAAGGAATTAGTTCAGAAACTTGAAGATGGTTTGGTTCAGCAAAAGAAAAATATTTGCGAATATGAAGGAGCCATTGTTGTTCTAAACCAACTTTTAATAAGCACAGGCTCAAACGAAAAAAGGAAATAATGTCTGATAGATATACAAATGCACCAGCAAATCAAATAAAAGATCGAACTCTAAACCAACGTGAGTTAGATATTACTAATACACCTTCTGATGGGCAATTTTTAAAGGTAAATATGCCTGCTGGTGATTTTACGGCTGTCGATGCACCTTCTATTGTAGATTTAACAGCAACCGTAGCAGTAAATCAAACAAATATCGTATTAAATGCCTTTAGAATAGCCATCGATGCCTCTCGTTCAATTTTTAATATGGTAGATGGTATTGTAGATTATTTTGTTGATGAAACAGGAATAGATACTGTTAATTCTTTAAATGAAGATTATGATTCCGTGAATGATTTATATAGCCCAACTGCATCTGGAGGATTAGATGTTTCACCATATGCTCATTACAAATGTAATGACGATGCAGCTTCTACAGTTGTGACTGATGACGGTACAGGTTCTAACAATGGAACTGCATCAGTCAACACTTCTACATTAACCACAACAGGAAAGATTAACGAAGCGTTTAACTTTAGTGCAGATAATATAAATGTGGATAATTTACTTACTGATATATCAGGTGATACTTCTGGTTCAATGTCTGTTTGGGTAAAGAATGCAATAGGTAATTATACGATTTTAGGCGCAGCAATAGGAATATCCAACAGGGATTTACAGTTTACAATTCACGCAGACGGCACTATTGGGTATTTATGTAGACCAATAGCAGGCGGTGCAAGTGTTCATTCTGTATTAACAATAGATAGTGATTGGAATCATATCGTATTAGTACATGACGGCACTGCACCTAAGTTTTATATTAATGGGGTGTTATCAACCAATAATATTATTACCTCGACTGACTTAACTGTCTGGTTCTCCTCCCTAGCTCTGGATAACATGGACATAGGTCAACGAACAGGCGGTGGTGACCAGTTTTCAGGCGATATGGATGACTTCCGTTATTACCAAAATAAAACACTAACGTCAGATGAAGTATTGGCAATCTACAATTCTGGAAATGGAACAGAAGATGACCAACCTGTTGGATTGACTGATAATATGACTTTAATATCAGATACTTTTATGGCAGAAGCAGAACCTGATACTGCTCGCATTGTTCTTCTTGAAGAAGATGTTGATGTAATAACTTTAAATACAGATTTAAAAGCATATGCGACAAGAGATGGTGGTTCAAATTGGGTTCAAGGAACATTATCAGATTTAGGCGATTTTGATTCAGCCAAGCGAATTTTGATAGCAGATTTTACATTAGCAAACACTGGAACATCTATGGAATATAAATTAACTACATTAAATAATAAAGATTTAAAAATTCATGCATCTTCTTTAAATTGGGATTAAAAAATGGCTATTGAAAGATTATCAACTGAAAAACAAAGACAAGAAATTAGAGAATCTAAAAAATACAAAGGCAAGATTTTAAAAGATCTTTCTGAAATTGAAAAAGAAGAGTTGTTTGAAATAGTTTGTAAAAAATTAGGTATTCTCTAATATGTTTAATTCTTGCACATATGGAACACCAAAATATAATTCTGTTTGTGTAAGACAAGTCATCCCAACACCGTCTGATGGTGGAGGTGTAAGACTTAGAAAACGTAAGAAGAAACGATTTGTTCAAGAGCTAATTGAAATTGTCGGCACAAGATTAATTTATGATGAACAATGGTTTGATATAAAAGCTGATAAATTATTTTACGAAAAACAATTATTTAATATATCAGGATCAAGATTAATTTATTTAGAAAAATTATTTGATATGTTAGGCAATGTTTGTATACCTCATGAATCAAAAATTGATATAATTGGTCAATCATTAAGAGAAATAAAACAAGATTTTACATTGGTTGGAAGTAAGTTAATACCTTCCGAAATTTTTAAAGATATCATTGGTTTTAAACAACTTTTAAAATCTGAAGAAATAGATATCCGTGTATTAAAATTAACTTTAATAAACTATTTACATAAAATAGAAGGCACTAGATTAATTCATTCGGATAATGAATTAAATATTATAGGATTAAAAAAGAATTTTTTAATAGATAATAAACAAATTGTTGGTAAAAAAGATATTTTAAATATATTAATAGCACTCGATTTGCTAGATATTGAGGAGTAATTAAAATATGAAACAGATAATTACATTTAAAGCGTCTTCGGTTATGGTAGCCGAAGAAACAGATAGAATTATAGAAGTGGCTGAAAAATTAGGCATGGTTCTTCCATCAATCCACACAGCATTATTTCAAAGTGTGTATGCGCCCATAAACTCGCCAAATTTAAATGGGGTTAGATTATCCGAAAAAGCGGTAATTGATGCCCTCCCTGGCTTAATTGGGGCACAAGCAAATCTTGAACATTTCGGACGTGGCTTCATGCTCGGAATTATTTTAAATGCTTGGATAAATAAGTCAAATGAAATAGAAATTATATTTTCTTTTGCAAAAAATTTATATGCACAAGAATACGAAAATGCTATTGATTTAATGAATAAAGGGGAACTTAGTGTCTCTTTTGAATTAATGGCTGATACAGATGACCAAGAACAATTATCTGATGGAACAGTTTTATTGCATATAGTGGATTTTACAGGCGTTGGTGTTTTGTTAGATAACGCACCAGCTTACCCAGGAGCAAAGGTTTATCAATTTGCTAAACAGACAAAAAATCGTCTTTCAAATATAAATGAAAGAGATTTAATGTTTGCTTCAAAAATTGTAGCCCAATGTGACAAAATTTTAAAAGCCGATAAATGGACATCGGATATTTATAACAATTTTCCTAATTCTTCTTTTGCCGTAATTGAACCAGCATTTTTAAGTGGAGAAACTGGTAATGTACAAGCCAGGCATCTCGCATTTAAAGATCGTAACGGTAGAGTCGATTCCACGAATTATTTTATTGCTTTAGACAAAGTTAATGAAATTTTACCAGTTACGGATTCGATTACTACAGAAGAATTAAGAAAGCAAGCGAAGGAAGAGTTAGATAAACATATAGATGTATTTGCAAACAAAAAAGAAACAAACCAAGGAGGAAATACCAAAGTGACTGAAAAAGAAAAAGCAAAAATCGAAGAAATTCGAGCAGAACTCGGAGATTATTGTAAGGATATCTCTGACGACGATTTACTTGATGATGCAAAAGTTGCTGAACTTCGTGCAGAAAAAGAAACCAAAGACGCAGAAGCTGCACAAATCGCAGCCGACAAAAAGAAAAAAGAAATTGCGTACAAGGTGGATTCTGTCGAAATTAGAACTTTTTCATTAGAGGATGTCGATGGTGTTGAAACAATTGTTGAAACAACCGAAAGGATGACAGTGACTGATTTTAATGCTATGAAAGCATCAGTTGAAAAGGTAGCTGAGTTGGAAGCCTCTTTAGAAGCTAAAAATTCTGAAATTGAAGTAGTTCGTGAAAATGCCGAAACAATTGGCAAAACGAAAGTTCAATTAGCAGATAATAAGTTTGCTAAAGATTTTACCGATGAAGATTATCTTGATGAAGAAAAAGTAGCTAAAGCTATTCAGGATCAGGAAAATGCAAAAGTTGTTGCAGAACGTAGAGAAGAAATGAAAGAAAACGAGTATGCAACAGATTTTACTGATGAAGATTATCTTAACGAAGATAAGGTTGAATTAGCTAAAGCGAAAAAAGAAAATGATGTTTTAAAAGCTGCTAATGCAAAATCTCCAGAAGAGATTGAAGCAGAAAAAGCTGCTGAAAAGGAAGCCGAAAGATTAGCGAAAGCTAAAGAACTTGGCTTGCCAGAAGATGCATCTCAGGAAGATATTGATGCAAAAGTAGCAGAATTAGCTAAAGTTAAAAAACCGATGAACGCTGGAGTAAAAACTGGTAGTAAAAATGATTATGAAACTATCATGGCTTCTATTCGGAAAGAAAATAAAGAAGGAAGAAAAAAACAAACTGTTTATACAAGAAAATAAACTTATAATACTTAGGAGGATTTACAAAGATGAGAGTAAAATTAACAGCAGAACAGAGAGATGTTCTTAAAGCAAAAATGAAGGAAGCTAGGAAATATCATGGGTCTGAGCGCAATGAGTTCATTGCTAAGACTATCGGTGATGTTTATGATGTCGAGCTTCCAGTTCCAGAAGTAATTGAGGCAATTAGTAAGTTTACATCGGCAGAGGTTGGAGAGCATGTTTATTATTTAGCTCCTACGACTATCACCAAGAAAGTAAACGTGCTTACGTCTGATTGTACAATTACGCAGACAAAGGTTAGTCCTAGTACGCAGACTGAAGTTACTTGGACTGATATTGTTTCTGAGGATGTATATGTATGTATACATGATTGGTTGAAAGCTGACCATGATGTGTTGCAATTCAATGCTGACGCAATTCAAGAGGCTATGGACAGACAGGAAATTTACGCTGTTCTTCAGTTGGTTGATGCAGGTGCAGTTAGTGAAAGCAATGTATATACATTGGATAGTGGAAAAACAAAGTTTGATTATCCTAAATTAGTTGAAATGGTACGTTCTATTGCAAAATACGGACGTGAATTAGTGCTTATCACTGGTGGAACAATTACCACTGATATCGCATTGATGAACTACGATGCCGATAAGAATCAAGCTGTGACTATTTTTGATGTTGTTCAGAAACATATTCCAATTGAGGACTTGAAAGTAACTGTTGGTGGTGTTGAAAAAACAGTTCTTGCAGCAAATGTCGCTCTTTTGGTTGCAGTTTCTGATAGCAAAAAGAATCGTGCATTGATTGTCGCAAGACGCAAGACGGAACAATTGTCTGAAATGTCCGATACCGATGCTATTCCAAAGGAACGTGTTATTATTTCCAGTGGAAACGGCATGATGGTTGGATCATCCAAAAAGGCAGCTCGTGGCTTCTTTGGTTTGGAAGAGTATTCTGTAACTTCCATCAATGATTTGGTTTACGCTAAGTTTACCCGATCACAATAGATGATTAAATAAATTAAGAGAAGGGGATTGAAAATATCCCCTTCTCTGGAGTAATTTATGAAAACTAAAAAAGAAATAAAGGCAAAGTTAGCAAATCAAGGACTGAAACAGTGTCCTAGATGTCCAGAATCTAAACCGTTATCAGAATTTGGTAAGTCTAAAAATACTAAAGATGGGTTAAATTCTATTTGTAAAGAACATACAAAGGAATATCAAGATATTAATAAAGAAGAAATTTCAAAATATCAAAAAGAACATTATAAAGAAAATAAAGAATTCTTTTTGAAAAAAGCAAAAATTTATCGAGACAAAAATAAAGAGAAACTCGCAAAATGGCAAAAAGAATATAGAAACAATAATAAAGAAAAAACTTTAAAACAAGTCAAAAAATACCGAGATAAACCAGAAAATAAAGTAAAACGCAACAAACAACAAAAAGAACGTTATCATACAGATATTAATTTTAAAATTCGGACGAATTTAGCCAACAGAACCCGTATTGCTTTGAATGGCAACACAAAATCTCTTCCGACAATGTTCCTTATTGGTTGTTCCATTGATTATTTAATGTACCACATTCAGGAACAATTTACAGAGGGCATGAGTTGGGATAATTGTGGTTTAGATGGATGGGAAATAGACCATAAATTGCCATGTACATCATTCGATTTATCAGATCCAAAACAGCAACTAATATGCTTTAATTATACTAATTTACAGCCTCTTTGGGCGGTAGATAATAGAATTAAATCAGATAAAATTTTAACCCAGGAATAAAATGATTCGTCAATTAAAATCTACAGATCGTTCAAATTTTATCTATTATTGTCAAAATCGTGACTCAGCCTCTGACTTTTATGTAACAAAAAATAATCGCCGAATTTTTTTAAACAATCCAAAGGTGGCAAAGGGTGTTTTTAATGATTGCATTAAGCATTCTGAAAAATGCTATATTAAGGAAGAAAATGGTCTTATTGTAGCAATACTTTTAATTATCGGATACAAAGATAAGGATGAAAGAAAATATTTAAAAGTTTTATCACACAACAAAAAAGATGTAAAAGATTTATTTAGTTATTTAATTTGGCAAAATTTACCATCAAATATATTTGTTAAAATACATAAAAATAATACGAATTTTGGGATTTATGACGAAAGAAATAATAGATTTAATTTAACCTATTCTATAAAAAAATCAGGATTTCGTGTTATAGCAATAAGAGAAAGAGAAATATTATTGAAAAAAGAAGATTTCGTTTATAAAAGAAGATAATGAATTGATATTATAGGTGCAAGGAGTAAATTTTATGAGTTTAGAGAATACTACGGCGAGTGTAACTACAGTTATTAGAGGAATGATTGATGATCTTTTAAGAACGGATGGTAGAGATTCTTTTGAATATGATACAAGCAGTGTTTTTTTTATTACTGAGGATTTTGTATCTTCTGCAACAATAACAGTGTATATAGGCGGAGTAGAAACATCTAATTTTACTTATGATTCTGATAATAATGCAGTCACAATTGCTGCTTCTTTATCGGCAGATGACACAGTTTTAATCAAGTATAGCTATTATAAGAAATACTCTGATACTGAAATTCAAGGATATTTAACTAGCTCATTGGCTTATTTTCCTTTATATCAGTATAAGAAAACCTTTGAGATTGATTCTAATGATGAGATTAATGCTATTAATGATTATATACCAACAACAAATGAGCTTTATTTCATAGCGATTATTGCATCAATACTGATTGACCCACAGAATATAAGAATTAGCATTCCCGATTTAACTCTAAGTGCTAAAAGAGATAAATCTGATCAGGATCAAATTAAACAATCTTTTGCAAATTTTAAAAATTTTTTAGGATCAATCAATTTTGAGAGGATTTAAAAATTGAATTTAGACGCTTTAATTAAAAATAAAACATTTAATTGGTCAGATTTACTTGATACCCCTTCTTCTATAACAGCCAATGAGTTTGTTATAGGAAATGGAGCAGGTACTGAATTAGCATTTTTTGATTTATTTGATGCAGCAAATATTTGGACAGCAGAAAACACATTTAATGAGAATTTATTTGGATTAAGCAGTATTTATATTGGTGGTGTAACACAAGTTGATTTATGTGGAACATATAATTTTGTAGCAGATGCTGTAGCTCAATGGAAATGTAACGATAATTTAGCTACCACAACAGTCATTGATTCAGTAGGATCTTTTACAGGAATAGCTACAACTAATACAAATAATTTATCAACAACCGGAAAAATAAATGAAGCATTTAATTTTGTATCAGGAAATAGTGAATTTATAGATTTAGGATCTACTTCAATTATTGGTTCTGGTAATTATACAATATTAGGGCGGTTTAAAGCTTCCTCGCCCGATGATTTTCAAAGATTATATACAGAAGGGAATAGTGGTAATGATCTTTTATACACATCTGTTGGTTTTCGTCAAGATGGGCATATTAGATTTACTGTTGTGAGATTTGGAACATCAATGGGAATTGAAACAAGCACAGATTATGGCGATGGAGCATGGCATAGTTTTATGGCTAGACGAAGTGCTTCAAATGATTGGGATTTATATATAGATGGTGGTGTTGAAACTATTAATAGCACTACAGATGTATCTAGTCCTACTATAGATCAAGTAACATTAGGTGCATTGCGAAGAATAGCATCAGATAATTATTGGAATGGTGATATTGATAATGTTTTGATTATTAATCGTGCAATTGCAGATTCAGAATACTTGAGTTGGCATGATGGTGAAAGCGAAGATATAAATACAGGAGAAGGCTCGGTCATTAATGGTATTGGTATTACATCAGTGATATGCTCTCAGAAACTCGCTGATAGCGAAAAAAATCTTTTGGTTGAAGGCGATATAGAAGTATCTAATATCTTTTTTAACACTGTTTCTTCTAAAGAAATTAACGGATCAATATCTATATTATTAGATAATGTGGCAGGAGCAGATTTAATAATTGGAAATAATAATGCTCTAGTTGTTGAAGGTGATAATGATAGAGTTGGTATAGGAATTTTAGCTCCTTTAGTTCCACTTCATTTACCTGATAATACAGCTATTGGTTTTGGAAACACTGCTAATGTAACAATAGATTATGATAGTGTACTTTCAGTTGGTATGTTTGATGGTGGAAATTGGTTAATGAATTCTACTAATCAACTTCAATTTGGTGATACTGGAACATATATAGCTCAACTAAATGATGGACATCTGGATTTATTTGCTGATATAAGTGTTGATATAAATGCCCTATCTTTTAATCTTTCAACTTCGAATATGGAATTGAGGTTTTACGAGGATGTTAATTATGTTGGTTTTAAAGCGCCTGCATTAACTTCTAATACAATATGGACATTACCTGCGGTTGATGGCAATGCAAATGATATTCTTGTAACTGATGGGAATAAGGTGACTGATTGGAAAACAGTTACGATAAGGACTCAGATATCCTTTTCTATGTATGACGCAGAGCCATCTAGAGGTAATAAAACTAGTCTTGATGGAGCTTTTATACCCCTTGTCACTGGTCAACCATTAGATTCTATTCCAACCGATTTAATTATCTCGAAAGGTACTGGTAAAATTGTTATAATAATCAATGCTGGTTCTGATCTGACAGGAGAAATAACAGTTACTGGAACGAGTGTTGACAGAAATACAGGAGTTACAACAGGATCGGATACGGATATAATTACAATTGACGCTTTAACAACTGATAACTCCGATACAGATACTAATGGTAACACAAGATATTCGTTGACAGGGGCTTACATCACAAGCAAATGGTTTGTCGGAACAGTTACTTTATCGACAACAAATTTAACTTTAACCGACGTAGATGTTTACCATGTCTCTTTTGAACAATTCGATGATACAGAAAAATTAATATTAGATACCTTTGATGCTAATATACTCACGACCAATGTCAATGCTGAATTTGATGCTTATTTATATTCTCTTGAAGTAACAGGGAACAAGTGTGATATATTGAGAGAAGCCAGTTTGAATGTGGGGGCTGATGGTGAAACAGCAATAGCGAATAGATATTGGAGATTAAGAAGGGCAAACATAGCCAAGGTTCTTGATGGTACTACAGACGGTACTTGGGTAGATGTACATTATTCTAATAGCCCCGCTTATGTAGAGGATGTTACAATTAAAGTATGGGCTACAGAAACACATTCTTTAACTTTAAATTAGTAATTAAAATAATATTTAGGTAATTAAATTATGGAAACTACTCGCATACAAAATTCACAAACTGAACAAATCCGTGTTACAGCTTTAGATATTGAAGCAGCATATATCACAGGATTAACAGATGTATTATTAGAAATCCGCAGAGAATCGGATGGATATTATTTAGATTTTAATGATTCTACATTTAAAAATAGTGGATGGACAACTCGCCAAGAACAAATGGCAGAATTAGATGTAACAAATAGCCCAGGAACATATTTTTATAATTTTGATACCACTGGATTTTCTGATGATAATTATTATATACGTGTTACATCAGCAACGGCTTATAATACACCCTGGGAAGGCGAATTGAAAGTTGGCGATTATGTTGATAATTTAGATGCAACAGTTTCATCAAGAGCCAGCGAAGCCAACGCAACATCAAATACGAGTTCTATTATCTCAGAAGTGGATGCAAACGAAACTAAGATTGATTTAGTACAATCAGATGTAACTGATATCTTGGCTGATACAAATGAGACACAGGGCAAATTACCCACAAATAATATAATGGGAAGCTCTGTTAAAACCGATAAAGATGATGAAATAGACGCAATTAAAGCAAAGACTGATAATTTGCCATCTGATCCAACAAGCGAAATTAATGCTACATCTAATAAAAATGAAGTTATTGTTGAAATAGATGCGAATGAAGTAAAAATAGATTTAATAGCCACGGATCTTACTGCTCATAGAACAGCAGTAGAGGATAGAATTATTCGAATTTTGGGATTATCAAAAGAAAATATTCGTTTATTTGATCCGATTTATGATTCGAATAGCCGTTTATTATCTTGTACATTTAAAACATATTCTTCTAAGGCAGATACTATTTCTAACACAAATGCAATTAGCACATATAGCATTGTTGGTACATATAATGATGGTAGTGAATTACTAACTTGGCGAGAGGTGAAGGAATAATGGATGCATTATCTTTAGCAACAGATGGTATAATTTGTCTAGGTGACATTACTCAGATTAACCGTTATATACTACCCCTCGATTTAAAACTTCAAACAAATACTAACAAATTGACTTTAGAATCTCCAGAAACACTTAAATTATATTTAAAATTATGTGAGGAATAATATGAATTCAATACCAATAAAAGCACAAGTAAAAGGTGACTCATTTCAAATCGAAGGAACATTAGGAGATTCTGATATTACAGATTGGAAACTTCGTTGTGAAATTTTTGATGACTGTGGATTATGTATTAAATTAGCCACTTTAAATAGTGGCGGAGCAAATAATCAGATAGAAATAACTGATGCTTCTAATGGTGTATTTATTATTACAGTAGCAAAAAATTTAACAACTAATTTTGATAAAAATAGTTTTATTGAAATAGAAGCTGAAACAGACGATTCACCAACAAAAATTTTTACAATAAATCAGGGTAAGATTACATTTTTAGACGAAGAAATAACTTGGACTGATCCTGACGCTTAATAAGGAAATTCTTTAATATGAATATAGATTCGAAAATATTTGATCAGATATTTAGACAACATCACAAAAAAGCTTCGGTTTATTTAAGATCTTCTAAGACAAAAGGCGATAATTATGATCCCTTTAGAAAAACAGGTTTTGATGTAACAAAACAAAACCCATTAACGGTAAAGGTTCTCACTAAGATTGAGTCACCTGGGAGTTTAACATATAATGAAATAGGATTAGTAAATGCTGGTGCATTGTCAATTATATTGCAAGATCGAGATGTTGCATTAATTAAGAATAGTGAAAAGATTATTATTTCTGGTTTAGAATATTACGTGTATAATGACGCAATTGGTTCAAAGTTCCTTATTTTTCCCACGCAGTTCGCAAAATTTAGTAAAGTGATCATTTTTAGGAAAGATACATAATGCCGAAATATAGAGTATCTATTACAGGATTGGGAAAAGATTTTGCAAGAATTCAAACACAGACAATACAAAGGTTATCTGAAAGACAAATTTTCGAAATTGCAAAAGAAACCGAACGTGTTATTAAAGCAAAAATTACAGAATCAATTGAAAGAGACGGAAGTTCGGGGAATTTAGCCAATTCTTTTACCACTGTGAAAATTTCTGGTGGCTGGGGAGTGGGCGATATTAATTTTTTGGATCAACACGCACCATATTGGAGCTTTATGAATTATGGAGTCACAAAGTCGGGTAGGAAAACTCCACCAAGAAGTCGTGGCGCATTTGCCACAGGAAATCCTGCCCCACAACAATCAGGCGGAACAAGTAGATGGGGTCAAAGTGCTGGTGGACAATATTTAATAAATCCAACTAAGTCGATAAGTCCAAAAAATTATATACAAAAAACAATAAGCGAAATCAATCAAATTATAGCGTCGGTAGTTAGGAGAACGAAGTAATGCCTAATAAAATATATCCATTTACAACACCATCAAATTATATTTATGATGATACTAAGATAGAGGTAGTGGATGGGAAGGCTAAATTAAAATCTCAAGTCAGCCCTAATGTTTATGCTCATTATCATTTGAATGAAGCTACTGGTGCAACTATTATAGATTCTTCTGTTAATGGAAGAAATGGAACTCCTGTAAACAGTCCAGTATCAGTTGCAGGAAAATTAAATAATTGTTTATCTTTTAATGGAAGTAATCAATATGTGAATTGTGGAGATATTGCTCATTTTGAACGCACTCAACCTTTTTCTATAGAAATGTGGATTAGATATACATCTACTGCTACTGAAGGAGTTATGGGTAATTTATTACTATCTGGAACAGGTAGAGGATGGCAATTTTATACCACCAGCGGAAAATTGGGTTTTCAATTAAGAGGAGGAAGTACTGGAAATGCTATATCCATAACAATATCTGTTATTATAAATGATGATAATTGGCATCATGTTATTTTTACATATAATGGAAGTTCATTAGCATCTGGTATAAAATGTTATGTTGATGGTGTTTCGAAATTTATAACTATTATTAAAAATTCACTTTCAGCTTCTATTGTTTCTTCTCAACCATTATCATTAGGGCAGGTTAATGGACTTTATACTGCCAGTAGTATAGATGAAGCAGTAATTTATGGTAAAGAATTAACTCAAGTAGAAGTAACTCAAAGATATAATAGTGGAAATGGAACTGAAACTCCTTTAAGTGCAGGTTATCCATCAGACAAACCAACAATAAAACCTACAACTTCTTGGGAGCAAAATGGTCTTTCTCAATTCACAGCATTTGTAGAAACATTAGGTGAAGGAAATATAGGATATCAATTATCAGATGATAATGAAGTAAACTGGAGATATTGGAATGGAAGTGCTTGGGCAGTTACTTCTGACCAATACAATGATGTTTCAACTATACATACAAACATAGGAAGTTTTCCAGTAACAAATGAAAAAATAATGTTCAGAGCATTTTTAATAAGTGATGGTGAACAGCAAGTCGAATTAGATACACTGGAATTCACAGCATTGGTTGGAAATCCTCCTGTAGTCTATGCAGGAGCAGATAAGAATTGTTATGACCATCAAACTATTAAAATATTTACTGATGCTACCATATCTGACCCCGATGGAGATATAGAACAAGCAAGTGTTTATTATGATATAGAAGAAAGTGGGTGGATTAATATACCTAAAGGTGAATATGGGACACTTCAAGAAGCTATTAGGAATTTTCAATATACATTTGATAATGTTGCTACAATTAATTGCAAATTAAAAGTTATTGACCAACAAAGTAAAATAACAGAAGATGATATGAATATTGCAGTCCAGAAATATACTGTTACTTTTAATATAAAAGATAAAGATGGAAATCATTTAGCAAATTTTCAATTTCTCTCTGGAGATGGAGCCGATTGGTCACAGCAAAATTCTCCATTTACTTACGATTATAATTGGAGAAGTTCAGATTATACTATTATTTTAGATAAGGTTGGATTTCAAACCCAACAAGTTATTGTAGAAGTTTTAGTTCATACAGAAAATGTGACAATAAATGTTTTAGGTGCAGTAAGTCCAGCAGAAGTGGCTGATGCAGTTTGGGATGAATTAAGGAGTGGACATACAATAACAGGTTCTTTTGGCAAAGCCATTCAAGAGGAATTAAGCGATATAAAATCTGAAACTGATAAAATCATAGATATAAAATCTGAAACTGATAAAATCATAGATATAAAATCTGAAACTGATAAAATCCAATTAATTAAAATTAAGACAGATAATATTACAAATATAGAAACATTAATAAAGAGAATATTGGGTTTGTCGCAAGAAAACTATAAACTTTATGATATTGTTTATGCAAGTGCAATATTACAGCAAGCTAAAATAAAAATATATCCAACAGGCGAAGATTTAATAAATGACATGAATACCATTGCTACTTATCAAATAGATTGTACTCTTAATCCAAACGGAACTTATAAAGATTATAAAGTGAGAAAATTATAATGTCAATTTCATTAGCAACAAAGGGGATTTTAGGGAAAATCGGAGATATTACTCTTATTACAAGATTAAATTTTCCACTATTTTTATCTTTAAAAAATAAAAAATATTCTATATCATTGACAGCAAAGAAAAAAATACTATTAAATCTAAAATTATATCGGGGTAACATAAAATGAATACAATTAAAGATATTGTAAAAGGAGATTCAATAACCTTCGAATGTTTATTAGGTGAAAATATGACGGATTGGAAAATTCGCTGTGAAATCTATGATAACAAGAAATCTATAAAATTAGCTACAGTAAATAGTGGAGGATCAAATGCTGATATTGAAATTACCGATGTTATAAAAGGCATATTTATTATTAATGTTCAGAAAGATGCAACCGAAGATTTTAATAATCAATCATTTATTGAAATAGTTGTCGAAACATGCGATGATGTTCCTAAACAATATACAGTTTATAAGAACGATATTGAATTTGTAACCCAAAAAGTAAAATGGGAAATTCCATCATAGGAGTTAAATAATGGCAAATATATCTTGGAGTATAAGAAGAAATTTAGAGAACTCCCTTGTAGAATTTTTACAAGCACAAACCATTGGTGTAACTGTTTTTTATAAAGGCAAGGATGAAACAATAAATATTACAGTAGGTCATACTCCAAAAGATAGTTGGGATATGCCTATTATTTCATTATATACAGATCCAAAAACATCAATAAGGTCTTTTATAGGAAATAATAAAAGGTTAGATACTTATTTAATGATTTTAGATGTTCGTGCCTTAGATGACGGTATGAGGTCAGATTTAGCTTCTTGGGTTACAACAGCTATTAATGATGGTTTTGATTTATATGATTATACCCCAGGTAGCGGAGATGTAGAAAATCCAACCAAAGTTTTATCTGGAAAAGTGTCAGTTAATTTTGTTTCAGATGTGCCTGTTAGAAATACACAGAATTCAAATGTATATGAGAAATGGCGACAGAACATAAGTATTAATGTTACGGTGGCTGTTTAAAGGAGAGAGTTATGGATATTTTTTCAGATTGGAAATTTTGGGCATTTGTTATTAATGGAGTGATTATGATAACAGGGTTTTGTATTATTAAATTCAACGATTTTCGTCACTTGGAAAAAGATGTTGGCGATATCAAGAAGGATGTAAGGAGTAACACAAAGAAATTAATTAAAATAGATAAATGCCTTGCTGTACAGGCTTCAAAAGTCAATGCTTTAGAAAAAGTTAATTAAATATGAATTAAAAAATGTAAGGAAAATATAAAGATAAAGTATTAGAATAACGTAACAAAGATTTAAAAGAATTAAAACAATCTACGAAGTAAAAAGGAGAAATTGAAATGAGTGATGATATCAGACATTCAAGAGCAATAAGCCCTTGGTTTATTCCAAATAAGGGCGGAAGTGCCGACAATTTACATGGACTTACAGATGTTGGGACTGACCCAAGTGTAGGTTCTGAAAATGTATATGTAATGGGCAAGAAGGCGAAATGCGGAACCGACAAAGAATTACCAGAGGTAACAGTACCTCTAACATTATTGGAACGAGGGGAAATTGATTCATATCTAACGTTAACTAACTTAGATAGTGAGCCAGCAGGCGGTTTTGACTTGCTAGATTTCAATAGCTCCTTGGTCGATGTAGTTTATTATATGAAAGATGAGTTTAATGGAAATCTTGATTCAACTATTTGGACACCAAAATGTGCTGTAAATAGCATTACATTAAATATTGACGATCCTGATGCTAGAATTTCAAGAGACATTGAACTTTCTAGTGATAATCGTCGAATATTGACAGGAAATAACAAGTATCTTATTCGTGTTGAAGATACTGCTGCTTCTGGAGTATCAGGCAATTATGTCATTGATGTTTCAGATCCCACTCCTGTTGTTGATCCTAAAAATGCTGGTGTATTTATTTTACGGATTGATAGAACAAGAAGCGGTACAACAACTACTTTGACTTTAACAACGGATTATACTTTCAATGATCCAACAGATGAAATTACTATTCTCGCAGCTACTGCGGCAGATGTCTACAATGTTTATTATAGTGCTGCTTCTTTTGGTAGTGCAGGAGATCCAACTTCTGTTGATACAGATTCTATCTGTTTTTTGAAAGCAGAAAATGTTACTGTCCTTATTGATGATGGTGTTAATGAAGTTGAATTGGATAGATTAAGTTCATTAACTTTAACAGCAACACTCAATAGAATTGATGAAAATGTTGTTGGAAATGATGAAAGAATTCTTCGTGAAATTACTGATACGCCTGTAACAGTTGATTTTTCAGGTCGTGTTAAGAATTATAATGGAGAAAAGGCATTTATGACTCAGTTAACAGACACTTCTATGATATCTGATGTGAAAGAATTCGCTGATGATATAAAAGTCACTGTTAAAATTTACAATAATGCTGCCAAAGATACATTCCTTATTGGTTATCAAGTTGCTAATTTATCATATACAGATGGAAGTTTTTCTTCATCTGCTAATGAATTTTCGACAATGGATGTATCAGCAGAATCTGATGATTTATTAATTACCGAAACCGAGGGTAATTTATAATAGGACTAAATCCATACAACTATGAAAGCTAAGAATTTTTATAGATAATGTATGGAGAATGGAAAGAAGCAGGACTCTCTCAGGAGTAAAATGCTTCTTTCCGATATACGATGGGCGGAGAGAATTCGGTTTTATCCGAGTTTTCTCCGCAATATTTGAATCATTTAAACGTAAGGGGTAAAAGTAAGGAGATTAAGCATGAAGAAAGATCTAAAAGATTTTATAAATAAACAGTGTAAACTGCAAGGTAAGATTTTAAATGGTAGGATTTTAACAGCAGTTGAGGTTCTACAAAGACAACCTGGTGTTTCTAAGGAAACTATACAAGCTTTAGGATTGAAAAAAGATCTTATAAGAGAAGCTGTTTATGAGGAATTTCGATCTTTAAGAAACGCAATAACTTTTTATTGTGAAGGCAGAGAGTATAGCAAACATCCCATATATAACCCCAATAAAGATGAATAATCTTGATGTATGGGGTTTTTTATTATGAAAATTAAAGAGAATTTAAGAAGTCGACTTAACAAGGCTTTAGAGGGTAAAACCAAATCATTATCTACAATGTTCCTTATTAGTTGTGATATTGATTATTTGATGTACCATTTGCAATCCCAATTCACCAAGGGCATGTCCTGGGGTAATTATGGATATTATGGTTGGCACATAGACCACATCAAACCATGTGCAAAATTTGACTTAATAAAAGAGTCAGAACAAAAACTTTGTTTTAATTTTAAAAATCTACAGCCCCTATGGGCTATAGATAATTTAAGAAAAGGTAGTAAATATGACTAAAAATGAAATTGCAAGATTAAAAACAATTGAAATTGAATTAGCTTATCTTAGAAAGACAATTGAAGAATTTATGAAAGAAAAAAATGTTGAAATACATTATCATAAAATCTATAACTACTCAAATATGAGACCGATGATTATTACTGATAAAAGTATTTTAGATAAATTAAATTTTGATTCTAAAAGTAAGGAGTAAAACGTATGGATATTAAATTATTAACACCAGAAAAATTATCACAAATCAAAGTATTGTTGCAATCATTAAATACTGAACAATCGGCACATTCGATTATTCAAGATAATAAAGCCCTTTTTTCTTATGAAGAAAAAAATTATAGGGTTCGTCTGCCCAACCAAAGAGAACAAACATTGGCAGAACAAATTAAAGGAAAATTACAGATCAAATTAGTTCAAGAAGAGGGTAACATTGATCGTAAACAGTTAATTAAAGTTTTAAAAGAAAAACAAGATATTGATATACTTGAATTAGAAAAAACACAAGAAAAAATCCGTGAAGAACTACATAATGTATTTTTAGAATTGGCAGTAATAGATTCTATTGAAGTCAAAAAAATAGAAGAACTAACAAATAAAAAACAAGATATTGAAATGAAATTTCTGGAAATTACTATTGAGATTTCGGGACATTTAGAACCATGTATACAGGAAATAACCAAAGCTGAATATATCCGTTATTTATCTTATTTATGTGCTGAAAAACAAGTTGATAAAGATACATATGAACCTGTTTGGAAGGATTATGAAGAATATGGAAAAGATGATACTGGTTTAACGTATAATGTAATTGCCAGTCTCAACACATTGCTACTTAATATTAAGGAATAAGAAAGAATGAATCTTGAATCTCAAATAAGAAAATTAGCGAGATCTTCCTATTACCAAGAGATATATCATGCTTCGAAAGATTGTAATGGAGTTAGATTATTTGAAAACCAATCGAATTTTTCGGGTATTCAATATTTAATGTTTTATTGGCTTCGTGTCTACTCAATGCTTTATGAAGAACTAGGACAATTAAGATGGGAGAATCTTGATATAAAGGTTATTAAAAATGATGATAGAACAGATGCCTTTTTATATTGGAGAGGCAAAGAAATAGAGAAAGATTTACGTAAAGCACAAAAAGAAGAAAGAAAAGGTAAAAAGAAAAAAGGATTTAAAATATTTTCTGGAAGAAAAAATAAAGAAGGTGAATAATAATGGCTGGGGAAAACGTAATAATTGGGTATACTGCTGATATTTCAGATATTAAAAAACAAGTTACTCTTTTGCAGAGGTTAAATACCTCGGTTGCTAAAAAGATGGGCAAAGATTTTACTAAAAATGCAACTATTGTACGTAATGAATTAACTAAAATTGCGACAACGGCAAAACAGATTAAATTACCGTTAGGTGGAACGACTAACCAACTTCGTACATTCACCACTGTTTTAAAAGGAACCAATGGTCAGTTAGCCACAGTAAAAGAAACTCTTGGTGTTACAAAGAAAGGCATGGTATCTTTGAACACGACAGTTTCGAAGGGCGCTACTGTCACTCGTACTATGGGTCAAAATTTAGCCACATTAGCTAAACGAGCTGCTTTAACGATTCCTTTATGGTTTGCTTTAAGACAAGGTGTTGGGTCTGTTTTTCGAACTATCCGAGAGGGGTTAAAAGCCATTGTTGATTTTGATAGAGCATTGCAAAAAGCAAGACGTAATTTACAAGGTACTGCGGAAGAAATGGAACGAAATTTCGGGATTTTAAAAACAGAAATCACTAAATTATCTATTGAAACTGGTAAAAGTGTAGAAGATATCACAAATGCCTTTCAGAAGTTTGCTACTGTTGGATTTGATTTTGAAACATCTTTAGCTGGAGCAAATTTTGCTACAAAAACAGCAATTTTATTATTTGGCGATGCTACTCAAACAGCTAATGCTTTTGCTAGAACTATGAGAGTTCTAGCTGATGAAAGCGATAACGCAAAACCTATTTCTGAACAATTAGGTATAGTAATGGCAGAAACAGTAGAGTTATGGAAAACCAATGCTTTTGAATTGAATGAATTTACATCTGCCTTAGAGAGATTTGCTCCTGTTGCAAAAACGGCAGGATTTACGGCAGGTGAGTCTGCAAAAATAATAGCTACTTTAGGTACAGCCGCTTTACGAGGAAGTAGAGGAGGTAGGTTATTAGCAACATCTATTACACGTTTGGTAACTAAAACTGATGAATTAGCTAAAAGTTTAGGTATTAAAGTTAATCCTGAAGTTGATAGAACATTTGATGTATTTATAAAGACTTTAGATGTTCTTACAAAAACTAGAGAAGAAACTGATAAAGTCGCCCCAGGCTTTGAAAAAATTGTTAAATCTATTTTTGGATTAAGATCATCTCAAGCTATTAAAGGTTTAATAGCTCTTAATAAAGAATTAAAAAAGAATTTGGCTATTACTGGCGATATAAATAAATTAGAAAATGAATTTGAAGAAGTTAATGAACAAATTTTCCAATTAGTTGCACAATTTCACAATTTAAATAGGGAAATCGGCAAAGCATTTGTTACTGGTTTAGTTGGCGGAGAAGATTTTATAGACACTTTAGGAGAAATTCAAGAATTACAAACCACTATTGTTAAAAATGCACAACAACTTGCCAAAGTTTTAAAAATTTCTACCAAAGTTACATTTGGAGGCACAGGGGAAGTGACAAAAGAATTAGAAGGAGGAATAGAGTCTTTCTTTGAGTTAATAATTAATAAATTACGCCAAACAGAAGATTTTAGCTCTGAAACATTTACTAGAATTTCTAAAGGTATTCGAGGCGCATTAAAGAAAATAGAGTTAGAGAAACTAATTATTGATATACAAGAGGGAAACGTAGAAATACCAGAGAACTCTATTATACAAGTAGGAGCTGCATTAAGAAAAAGATTAGCAAAATTCAACATACCTATTGAGCCAGAGATTAAACTAACTCTTGATAATACAGAACTTACTATAGAAGAAGAAAATAAAATAATTCAGAATTTAATTGATGACCAATTAAAACGATTAAAATTAGATGGAGCAACTGAATCACAGATTTTAAAAATAAAGGATGCCTTAAAACGACAATTTGATGTCAATGATGGTATAGTTGCTCAAAAACAAAGACAATTAGATATTGAAAGAGCAATAACTCAAGAACAAAAAGAACGTATTAAATTTTCTAGCGAATCTGTTAAATTAGCTGAAATAGCTAAAACAGAAGGCACACAAACAGCCATAGCTATTGGAGAAGTATTAAGCGGTCAAAGAGATTTGAATACCTTTTTACGTCAAGGTGGAGAAAGAGCTGAGATTCTTAAATCTGTATTTGAAGATTTTGTTAAAAATAAACAATTAGAACAATTTTTTAAAGGTGAAAGAGTTTTTGGCGAACCTGGATTAAGAGGGGGAGAAAGAATTCCCATTCGAGAACTTGGCGGTGCAGCTAAAGATATTACAGCAAGAAAAGTTATTGCTCAACTTGAATTAGCCGCAGCAAGGCTAGGATTAAAAGAATCAACAGATAAAAATAATTCAGCTTTAGTTCAAAATAATTCAGCATTAGTTCAAAACACAGCTTCTATTGATACTTTAATTAATTTATATAAAACAGGTATTCAATTGACTGGAACAGAGGCTCAAAGATTTGTTGCTGAAAAAGTTCGTCAGTCAAATCAAAAAATAGATATTAATTTAAATATATCTGGAACGAATCTAAGTATTAGTGGAACTGTTGCTGAAATCAGAGCAGGAGCGCAGAGAATGGCTCCCGAAATAATTCCTATTATAGAACGTGCTATTGCTCACACATTAGAAACAAATAATAATGCCCCGATTAGCAAAGCAACAGATGGAAGAATTAATAAATTTTAAGGAGATGAATTATGGCTACTGGATTTCCTAGATTTAGGCTTTACCAATCTAACGGAACAACTTTAGTATATGAATTTGAATATGTACTTGATATTGAAGATTGGAAAGATCCTTTCACGTTTATTGAGCATACATCATTAAGAGGACAAGGTTCTATAATTTCAGAAGGGTCTGATGAAGCTTGGGATTTACCATTATCCTTTATGCTTATTGATGATGACTACGATGGATTAACTGCTAAAATAGAATCGCTTTTATCAACTATTGTAAAAAATACTAAATATGTTTTGAGAGTTGATAAAACCCCATCTACAACCAAAGATTATAAAGTAAAGAGGTTAGAATCATTTAGTTTTCCTCTAAATAATAAAAAGAAAAGAGTTAATTTCCAAACAGTCAACGTGATTTTTCGTGTAGATTGTTGGGCTTAAAAATAGGAGTAATTATGAAATATGAAGTAAAATCTGTTATTAGAGATGGAAATCCATTATTAAAATTTAAATGTCCAGACTGTAAGATATGGGGCGGAATAGATAATGACCAATTTAACGGTAAAGTATCTATTTTTTGTGATTGTGGATTTCATAAAACTATTAATTTAAAGGAGAAATAAAATGGCTTTACAAGTTTATGTAAATGTTGATACACAAGATGAGACTTTGGGTACTTCTGGCGTTGATTGGGTCGAATTTTCTGAGGGAAATGATCAACTTATTTTCACTGCGGGAAATACAGAGGTCGAAGATGGGGCTGATACACCTACACAATCAGAGTTGATTTCGGCAGGGAGTATCTTAACAGGCTCCCAAATTATCTTAGATAATTATTTATTAGAAGATGCTACGGCAAATTTACTTAAATCAATTGATAACATGGGAAATGTAGACAAACAATATGTAATAGCTTTTGATTTTGATGATGTAACAGCTTCAGAACCAGTATTTGAAGTATATGACGATACTAATTTAAATAGTGCTGATGGTACTATGTTAGGGGCTGGAACGCCTTCTAGCTCGTTTATAAGGGGTATTACAACCACTTCTTCGTCTCCTGGCGATGATTGGATAACAGGTGCTACTAGAATGGCTGGAAGTTCTGATGGGAATTTTCTTTATTTAAATGACCAGAATGGTTTTCTTACAGAGGCTACCACACTTTATTGTAATTTATGTATTGTTATACCTGCTTCAATTACAAGTGGTTTCAGTGCCAACCCTGTGTTTGTTTGCAAATGGTTAGAGAATTAATATGAAAGAAAAAAGATGGCTTACAAATAATTGCATAGACTGTAATATTTCTATCTCTTCAAAAGCAATAAGATGTAAATCTTGTAATGGAAAACATATCTTCAAGCCCCTTAGTGATTGTATAATTTGCTATAGACCATTAATCACATATGGTTCTAAGACACACAAAGAATGTTATTTAAATCAAAAGAGAAATACAAAAAATTATTGTATGGCTTGCTTTTGTGAAATTGATGTTAGGTCTAATAGATGCATGTCTTGTTTTAATAAATTCCAAATAGGAGAAAATCATCCAAATTTTGGCAATAGATATTCAAAATCTATCTGCAATGATTGTGGCAAAG
>SDBU01000060.1_pt1 | contig 138613 bp, 109 predicted proteins | sample 2277071 | NCBI WGS metagenome assembly SDBU01 (sample SAMN10397929, study PRJNA504765) | marine sediment metagenome | isolation source: marine sediment core GS08_GC12, 126 cmbsf | place: Arctic Ocean: Gakkel Ridge, Loki's castle | collected 2008
CCCTAGCCCTTTCTCATTCCGTAGTAAAGGTATGAGCTTGATTAGGCGACGTGCGATGTTTAGAGATCCATTCCTGTCTGCATTAGTCCTGAAACCACAACTACAGACAAATAGGGATTGTCGTGGTCGAATACCTGTCCTTCCACATTTCCAGCATTTGATTGAGGTCCATGCTTCAGGAACAGCATGGACCCTAGAGTTTTTTCCACCAACAGGCCAACCTTGTTGGGTTAATCCGTGTTTAAGACTCTCAGTAATCCTTGCGAAAGCCCAAGAATGGATCATGCCCCTGAACTTTCTGCCTTTGAAGTTTCCTTTTCGTGCACGCATTCGTATATTTTTCAATCGGCCAATTGCTATATAGAGTGTATACTTTTCAGATAATTCTGATATGTAATCCAAAAGGTTTCTTACCAGTACTCGATCATACTCACGAGCAATGTTTTCACGTTTATGTCGAATCTGTCTAAGTCTATGAAGCACACCGTCGTTATGAAGAGTAGAAGACTGTTGTTGAAGATTTGCTACTAGTCGGTCGTACTTCTTGATGACCTCAATCTTATCCTTTTGTTTGAAGAAACGAGTTTCACTTACCTTTGATAGTGTAAGTAAAGTCGTACATGCAGCCTTCTCGATACCAAGATCTATTCCCAGAACAGCCAGAGGCTGAAAGGTATTTGGTACATCTATCAAGTTCACACGGACGGCAAATGTGACCCACCACTTTCCTTTTCTATCAGTGAAGATTTTACATGCCTTCACCTCCCCCCGATGGAACTGATTAATGTGAAAGGGGGACACCTTCAGGGGAATGAATAATCGATCATGGATTTTCCTTCCCTCTGGGACAGAATCAAGAGTGTCCCGAAGATTGAGCCACCATTTTGAAACAGATGATGAAGTTTGTTCAAGCTTGAATCTTTGGGAAAACACCCATCGCGGCATCCTTCTTGTAGAGTTCACTTGAGAGGGTCGCGAGGCATTCCACCCTCTCTTCATTCTTAGTGCAAGATAACTCTCATAAAGAGCAACAGACGTCTGTCTACATTCCTGTAGTTCATTACTAGAGATTTTCGGGAATCGCTGTTTGATATCATGAGGAACAGTAGTTCTCTGAGCGTTCCCAGCTTTAACCTTAATCGCAGTAATCGTGAGCTTGTCTAGTTTACCATCATGAATTTTATTCTTCTTACGACCTGTCAACAATGCACTTTCATGTTGTTCAATTATTCCAAGGAATGCACGGATAACTCTAGTATCCCTTCCAACAATCTGTCTTAACCTCCGCTGAGTCCGTCTTGTCATAGTTTGCCAGTTTATCGGAACCTTGACACTGATTATTGTTCCTCGGGACCGAGCTATCGTTTTTCACCTATTGTAGAAAACTTCTAACCTACATCGGTCAATTGAGTTCACTCCCCTTCTTGTTCCAAGGGCATCTTTTGAACTCATATTATTCTCTACAGAGATACTACTTTGTACAGGTCCTTATAGGATACGGACTGATACTATCGTATAGGGAGAATTTTGTTCACCGAACCTAAAATCACGCCATCTGTTCTAGCAGCTATTCCCGATGTACTGAAGAATCATCTCCATGAAGTAATGATGAAACAGTCCACAAGAAAGAGGAGAAGCTTGCTCATATCTAGTAACAGTCTAGCTAATCGATTCATATTTACAAGGTGGGGTATTCGTGCTTCTCAAAGGAAACGGTTCAAGAACCTATTTTCTAAAATTCGGGGGCAATGCCGAACATATTTTCACCATCTTCTTAGTACGGGACAAATAACAAGTACGAACGGAAAGGACACCTTTAGATTTGGAGTCTACAAATTTGACGAAGTACGTGGAAATCTCATTCTTGGCTTTGTACATATTGATGATGAATCGCCTTTTTGTTAAATGAAACTTAGTAGCTCTTCTGGAGGAATTTGTGGGACTTCCAAATCGAAATGATTACAGAGCACTTCAGTAAGACTTCCGAGTAGATTACTTCTGAATGCCAAGTCTACAGCAACCATAGACCGGGCTTCAACGCCCATTACCTTACTTATTGCAGATGGGTTTAAAGCGTTAGCTAACTCTTGCTTGTAAGATGTCCTCAGTTACTGTTCCACTTCTTCTGAAACAATATCTCCTTCAGTGAATCTGAGAATATCATCGATGGGTAAGTTCGGTACAGGAATATTGACATGTCTGGCAACAGTATCGAGGAGGATTTTCAGCATACTATTTCTAAATGCAAGGTCTATCGCAATTAACGGATGCGTTTCTGCTCCAATTATGCGTTCTATAATCGATGGGTCTAAAGCGTTTGGAAGATCCTGCTTGTTGGCAATGGTAATGATGGGGACATGAGGTGCATCACGACGAATCATTTGGAACATATCTTTTGATATTAGAATATTCCTCAATGTTGAATCAGTAAGTAAGAATACAATGTCTGCTCCAAGGAAATATAACTTCCAAAGTTTTCTGAACCGCTCCTGCCCTGCGAAGTCCAATAAAACGATGGAGTAATTTGCAAAATTAATATTGTCAATCTCTTCCATAGCGAGTGCAATAGTTGGAATATACTGCTTTGGAGGAATCGTCCCCATGAGAAGATGCAATGTAGTTGTTTTGCCAACACCACCTTCTCCAACCAATGCAACTTTCAATTTTGAATGGACAAAGGGGTTGATCAGTTTCTCATAATTATTCTTGACGAATGGGATTTTCTTCTGCTGCACTATTTCACCAAGAGCTTTTGCAGCTGCAGTAATCTTCTCCGTCACCATGCGGTCGTTCTCATCGATATCTGTTATGAAAACAAGTAGGATATCCGGACTAACATTCTGTCCAAAATATTTGTTTCCGCTAACATTCAGTGAGATGCCTTTTTTCCCTTTTGCAACCTTAATCAGTTCTTGACGGGCTTTCAGAAATTCTTTGATATCCTTACGTGGTACTTTTATTGTCCAGTATTGAGTAGATGCGATTGTTCTACTACTTTTTGTCCTCAAGAGGACGGTACTGTGAATCATTCACTGCGGCCTCGTCACATCTCGCTCTAGCGCGTTTACTTGTGGTGTAATCTCACGTCGACTTGTAGAGAACACTGTTCTTGCATTTAAGATGTGTTCAGATAAAGTATTAGCTAATTGAAGAAAAGAAGGTGGCGCCGAGGATGAGATTCGAACTCATTAGAAATTATACGAGTACTTAACCAAACTTGAGAATAGTATAATGAATGAATATAACACATCAGAATTTTTGATTGGTGATTGAAAACGATGGCTCGGTCCAAGAGCGTTACAATCTCAGTAAAGGTTCCTATTAACTGGGAATATATGTCAGGGGCGAAACAATTACGACTTAGACAAACAGTTGGAAGAGATACAAGAGTTATTCATTCATATCTTGGTGTAATCGAGCGTCACGAAAATTCGTTACTAAACGGTAGAAATAGACTAAGGATTGACTCAAGTCGTCTTCAGGAGCTTACTCTCACGGCTCTGAAGGTGAAGACTGGTACGCAACAGAGAACTAGTGTTCATCATGATATGAAACTGAAGTTTCCCCGTATTTCTCAAAATGAGTTAGTGGAATGCCGACAGACTGCGGTGTCAATGTATGAGAGTTATCTCAGGCTTAGGGCTAAGAAAGGAAGAAAAGCGTCTCGTCCAACTCATATCAATGGAACTAGGAGAATCCCCCGTTGGGCTTTTTCACAAAGGTTCAAGATTCTCAAGAGTGGATCTGTAAAGAATCAGTGGTGGCTTAGTCTTCGAAACTCTTTTGATTCCGAGCCTAACGGACAGAAGATACATGATCGATTGTTGATACCACTGAAGATATCTCCATTCCATATTCAACAACTACAGATTGGAGATGTGAAAGCTATTCAGGTTTTCACCGACAGAAATCGAAAGTGGTGGATTACATTTGCAGTGAGAGTGAATAAAGAAACTGAGATTGATTCAGACCTTCCTGTTGCTGTACTGGGAATCGACTTAGGTATTGAGAAAGCTGCCTGTACATGTCTAATTATTCCTGAGAAAGTTCGAGAAACTAGGTTCTTTGTTCAAAAAGGTAAGATTACGATTCTTAAGAAGTACGATCGTCTTGTGTCCGAACTTCAACATGAGTATTGGATACGAAAGAATAAGGGTATTCCTTACGATGGTGTCGCAAAGAAGCTCCGTAGACTAAAGAGCAAGAGGGAAAATGTTGCACGTGAATATGACCGTGTCTTGGTCAAGCAGTTACTTGACTCCATACTCGAATTATCTATGAAGTATACACTCTATATTTCGTTAGGAAGAATAAAGAACATCCGGCTTAGAGCTAGAAGAGGGAATTTTGCTGGTCGTTCCTATAGAGGATTACTACATTCATGGGCGTTCTTTCGGATTTCCTCCCAGCTGAAACACAAACTTGCTCAATTTGGTTGGACGGTTGATGGAAAGAACTCACGTTTTCAATCAATTCCCGAAGCTTGGACCTCAATCATGTGTTGGAAATGTGGCTGCAAAGGTGTGAGACCAAAGCAGAACCTCTTCATATGTCCTACTTGTGGCAACAAGTGCAATGCTGATATGAACGGAGCCATCAATATTGCAGGACGCCTAATCATGCTCACAGAATCACTTCATGCTGTGAGAGGACGAGGTAAGTGGGCTAGTGCAATTGCACGAAGCAAACGACCGAAAGCCCGAAGGATAGAATCTAACGGGAAGTCCTTACTCTCGCCAAAGGATACTTCATCAGGTCCTAGAGAGTCCGCGGCTGTTCACACTACTCAAAAGAGTCTTTTCAATTTCAGTGATGGGATTGAGAGGAGTGATAATGGCCCTGCCGTGGTAAACACTGTGGAAATCCTCGCTGTCGCTGAGATTGATGACTCAGTATCAGTACAGGAGAATGAAACCATATCTACTGGAGGGATTGTATCTCTATGAATGTAGATAAAGCCTCAACTAGGTTCTTGGTAGTTCTTGAACTCGATGGTGACATCTGCTTGAGGAAGGGTGAAACACAGAAGTTTCAATCAGTTGAGATTCACTCAACTTATGAAACGGTCATTCGAACTCATGCCTCATGAAGAATAGGCATAGAAAATTCAATGGAAGCTTTACACTGATTACGTGTAACAAAAGGAAAAGAAAGTGGCGCCGAGGATGAGATTCGAACTTTGGCCAAACCGACCGAATTGATCGGCTTTCATGCCTCCGTAAGGAGAATAGCTGTCTGCGCGAAGGTCGCTTAGACAACCATCGATTCCAGGCTATCGCCGTGAACCGGGCTTGGCTACCTCGGCTTACGAGTTCTGGCTGTTAATCCCCTTTTCATCTTTTCTACTTGTCACTTGGTAGATTTTGGGATGTGAAAGACATCTCTCCCACGTAACTAATTGACATCATTTCACGAACGTGGTCTGGTTCTTTTGTGTGTCCCAGTACCCAGGCTAATTTCACTAGAGCTGCCTCTGAAGTCATATCATGAGCGCTCATTGCTCCAACATCCATTGCAGCTCGACCTACAGCATAAATGGAGAGGTCTGCTTGACCAAAAGCGCACTGTGAACTTACAACAACGAAGCACTTCTGGTCTATAGCTTGTTGTATTCCTCGTGTTAGTGCATTCTCGATAGTCGGAATGTTTCCTGATCCATAACCTTCGATGACGATTCCATGAAAGCCCATATCCACAATACGTGCTAGAGTCTGAGATGGAAGTCCCGGAAAGACCTTCAATAGAAAGACCCTATCATCAATTCTTGTATCAAAGCGAGGTATCAATGAATGGTCACGTTTCTTTCGTCCTTCGTAGAGCACAATATCACGTGCTAATATTCCGATAGGTGATGGGTCCACTGAATCAAATGCGTCATATGAATTTACACGCACTTTCTTTATTCGGGTAGCTCGGTGTATCTCCCCATTGAATACAATGCATGTTTCCCCGATGTCGCCAAAAGCTGCCACGCGTATTGCATCCAAGAGATTTCGTGGTCCATCACTCCAAGGGACACTTGCAGGTATCTGAGAACCAGTAAAGACAATTGGTCGTCCGAAATCTTGAATCATAAAACTAACAGCTGCTGCTGAATATGCCATTGTGTCGGTGCCGTGAGAAATAACTATACCCTGAAGGTCTGGAATTTCCTCACTCACCTGTTTTATTGCTCCAGCAAGGGTCTGCCAATGATGAGGTTGAGCATTGGCTGAATCCAGTTGAAACAGTTCTCTCTTGATAACCTCAATATTTCCCATACCTTTTGGAAGTCTATCTAATAATGCATCAACTGAAAGCCCAGGGTGTAAGGCTTGTGTTTCCTCATCATAGATACTTGAGATGGTTCCGCCTGTTGTAATCAAGCAGATTTTAGCAGTTTCTTTGGAAGTCATCCTGTTGTACCCAACCACTGAATCTTAAAAGGAGATTTATTCATGTTTTGATATAATCTATACTTGGCTGGTGCTAAATAATTCACGATCTAATAGTAATTGGCGGTGGACCCAGCGGTGCAATCTGTGCAAGAAAGGCGGCTTTGAATGGGTTAGATGTAGTTCTCGTTGAAAAACAACATCTCCCTCGAGCTAAACCTTGTGGCGGTGCATTAAGTCCACGGGCTATAGCTGCTTTAGATTTTGATTTTTCACACCTTATTGAGAGAGAGTTTAATGCGGCTGTTGTGCACAGACCCTCGGGAAAACGTAGTGTGCTCACTCGAGATGGTTTGAAGGGGTATTTGATTCAGCGTAGCGAGTTTGATAGTCTTCTCATTGATAAAGCAAAAGAAGCAGGAGCCGAGATTGTTCAGGGTAATGAGATTGTGGCCATCGAGCAACTTCGAAATGGAGTGAGAGCTTTAGGTGTTGGTGATTCTTACAAAGCTCAATTTCTTGTGGGAGCTGATGGAGTCAATGGAATTTCGATGAAGGAGTTGGATATACGACAACGTTGGTCACCAGAGAATGTTGCAGTTTGCATTAGTGCTAAGGTACCATTAGACTCTAGTGAAATTGAGCGTACCATGACTCTGGTTACGGAGCCCACACTCTCTTTTGTCGAACTTTACTATGGTTTTGTGGAGTGGGGTTATGGGTGGTGTTTTCCAAATCGGGAATCATTGAATATTGGGCTTGGCTGTCGATTGGATAAAGCCAAGGGTCTCCGTGATGAATGGGAATTATTTCTCTCAAAAATGGCGAGTGTGAAAGACATCAAAATCAAAGTTTCTGAAAAAACATCAGCTAGGGTACCTATGGGTGGTTTTCCTAGTCGTATAATCAGTAGGCGTTCAATGCTCATTGGTGATGCTGCTGGATTGGTTTCCCCGATTTCTGGAGAAGGAATTTCTTTTGCTATTGAGTCCGGAATTCTTGCTGCAGATGTTGCAACTGAAGCAGTCCATGATAAATCCCCTGTCCAAATTGTAGAGTATGAAAGAAGAATGAAGAAATGGCTTCTTGAAGAATTGAACGACTTACGAGCCATTGCAGGGATAATGCACAAGTCAGATAAGAATTTGGAAACTCTGTTCGATATAATTGATGATGATCCGATTATGATGGAATACCTAACTGATATCTTCACTTGTTCAATACCTTACTCGAAACTGAAGTTTAAGATTGTCAAGAGGTTACTCTCACGTCATCCTCTAAAGGCCATCAGTCTTGGCTTTTAGTTGGTGGTTGCAAACCTGGTTCAGTTATTGTGTAATTGCCTTCCTTATCTAAGGTGATTCTCATGAGGTCTCTTGCAAGAACTGTGTCTACAAAGTTACTCTTTCCTTCTCTTATGATATCTGAACCATCAAAGTAACGAGGACTATAGTGTGTAAGTACAAGGAGGTTAACATTGGATTCTGATGCAATCTGAGCCATTGCTTTTGCTGTTGAATGCCCTCTCTCTTCTGCTAACTCTTCGTGTTCAACTGTGTACATTGCTTCAGATATCAAGACGTTCGCGTTCTGAGATGCCTCTCTGAGTGCTTGGCATGGGCGAGTATCACCAGAATAGACTATTTTCACTGGGTTAGGACGAGGTCCTGTAACTTCTTCAGGATGTACAGTTGTACCATCGTCAAGCTGAACTGTTTCTCCAGCGGCAAGTTTGCTCCACAGGGGTCCTTTTTGAATCCCAAGTTTTTCAGCACGTTCAGGAATGAACTCCCCTGTTGGTTTCTGGAACGTAAGTTCATATCCCAAGGCAAACCCTCGATGGTCAACTTCGAAGGCTCTTACGGTCAAATCTTCTTCTTGGAATATCACACCTGGTTCGATTGCATGAACAACAGTTTCGAAGGTTGTGCCTAGATTTATCGTAGCCTGATTCATTTTTACATACTCTATGAGTTCCTTTGGACCAAAGATTTTCAGGGGTTTCATACGTCCCAAAAGAGAAAATCTCAGTAAGAGACCCGGTAGTCCGAGTAAGTGATCCGCATGCATATGACTCACAAAGATTGCCATCTTCTTATTCGTTCCCAACCCCGCCCGCTCAATCTGTCTTTGGACGTCCTCTCCTGCATCAAACATCAAAATCCAACCTTGATACTTCACAGCGATTGCAGGAAGATTGCGGTTCTCGGTTGGCATGCTACCTCCCGTACCAAGCATAATAATCTCTAGCATTCCAGTTCATTCTACTTGAAACACGTGTACAAGATATGGATTACTATTCTAGATTAGGCGAGGTCTAGTGGGATTTGACTGCTGGAGGCTTCTTTTCTCATGACTCCATATGACACAGCATCGAAATATCTACTCAAATCCCATTTCCATGATTTTTTCCGACGATCCCACATAGAAGATACTTTGGTAGTAACACCGACACCTGCAGCTACAGAATGCACGGAATATCTATGGACCTTCGATATTTCGTCTTTCATGACATTAATCATATCTCGACCAGAGCCTGTTGGAAGTGCTGTACTCAAGAGTACTCTCTTCTCGTTATTCTCCAAGTTTTGTATTTGTGACTGATACGTTAGAGGAAGCTTTGCCCAGGCGGGAGAAATATCTCCTGCAATCTCGGGACTTAGAAGGCTGATGACACGGTCTCCAAGCTGAGGTATCGTTACATGAGCCCGTGGGAGAATAATCCTATTTTTCAATAATTGAAATCGTTTTCTAAAAGCTGAGGACTCCGATAGATTTGTTGTCTTGACGATGTCTCCAGCTGTTCTATCAAGGTTTTTGATGAGGGCATCCATTACAAGAATTTCGGCTCCTGTAAACTTTGTCGGTTCTGAAATTGTAGGAGCTGGAATTTCTGATAATGTCAGATTGTCCCCGCCTTTACGAAGCATCAATCTGAAATGAAGGAGGTCAAGTTCCCAACCCCTTTTGTGTTCAAAGTAGGTACCATCAAAACGAGGGATGCCTGTTGACAGTCTCCATACACTTGCATTTGTAGTTGCATCCCGTAGACTACGTACAACTTCTATCATCTCACTAGTCTTAGTATGTGGGATATTTGCGACGATATAGACAATTGAGGGACTACCATCGATGAAAAGCATTTTCTGGCAATAAGGACCGCTCAAAACTAAACTTGGATTTTCAAGAATAATCAACACACGATCTAGACTAAGACGATTTGGATTCAACATGCCTCCAATTCTTAGAACTCCACTATCGTTCAGTCTCTTTTGAGCTCGGCGGCTCTGGGCATAAGATAATCCCGACTTTTTCGACAAATCCTTCAGTGACTGTCCGGGATTCATTAACACACACTCGAGAAAAGGTAATTCCGCCCTTGTTAAATTTGATATATTTTTCTCCCAAAGGTTAACAATTAGACTGGTCACATCACGTTGAGTTATGATTTTTACCCCTCCGAGATTTACGACCTCTTCTAGCCTTCGTGATAGAATGGAATGAAGACTACTTCGATATGAGATAACCATTTTTCGTAAATTCTCAAATTCTGCATCAGCCTGAAAAACTTCCAGCTGTCCACCTTCCTCGAAAGTTTTCACAATCTTTAGGATTGCAGACGCACTTGGTGATAGTTTACTTTCAAAGTTTGGAATTTTGTTCTCGAGCAATCCTGTTTTATCCTGACCCGGTGATTCAATTTCTGGTTGAGTCACAAACAATCCCCCTGACATCAGTCAAATAGACTAGTAATACCTATGGAATGGTTCTCTGAATTCAATAAAAGGTCGTAAAATCAAAGATATCAGAGTGGGTCGCTTTCTTTCCATAGGTTGGTGAAGTAGCTCGAAGACATTGCAGCGAATACATTAGCTGAGGAATAGATTCCGAGGGCTTCGTTATTTTCTTCTCCACCAGCTAACATAATTAGTGTGTATCTCTGATCTACTACAAGACCCGCACCGAACACACGTTCTCGGGTCCTTATCTCTAAATTTTCAGGAATCATCTTTTTGAGCGTATCAGTTAATGAAGAGGTGAGGATACGTACCCGAACTCCCGATTTCATTTCAAGAATTCGTTCGACAATCTTATCGGCATCGCCTGTTGCGTGATCAAAAGATGGTAGGGATAGAAGAACATCTTCCTCAGCCACTTCCAGCATTTCTATTGATTTCGCGAGAATAGCCGCCCGACCATGAATAATCCAGACATCCCGTGTCGTTGCCTTTGTTTCTGACTCGAAGATTGGTTGCAACTCCTCAATGACAATAGAGGAAGACTCCTTGAGCCGATCTTCCCAATCAAGTCGGATAAGTCTCATCACTTCCGTTGGTGACTTCGCGACATAAATTGAGGGGCGTCCCTTTTGGACCTGAATAAACTGTTTCTCTTCAAGTCTGCCAAGAACATCATAGATACGTGAGAATGGTACCTTGGACTTTGCTGAAACATCTGAAGCTGACCTCTGACCCCCATCAACAAGAGCAAGGTATGCCTGTGTTTCATACTCGGTCAAACCTAGTTGCCTGAGTGCCTTCAAGGTTGCTTCGCTCACGGTCATCTACAACACCTATCTTCGGGGCAACAAGTTCAGACTTAAGGATTGTCAAGTATGGACGTGCGCCATTCAAGGAATGCTCTAAATGCTCTTGAACGATGAGATATCCCAATTTTCTCTGCAAATGTTAATTCTGCATAGGTCTTAGTGAAATTCTCGGGAACGAAAATCGGATCATATCCAAACCCCTCATCACCAGATGGACTCTTATTGATTTTCCCATGCATCTCTCCCACGAATGTTTTCAGATGCTCTCCGTCACAGAATCCAACAGCTGTGACAAATTTAGCAGCTCTATCCTGCACTCCTTCAAGCAGTTTGAGGATTCCCCGATATCCTATAGATTTCAGAGCAAATGCTGCATAAGCGCCGGGAAAATCTTTCAGAGCTGGAACAAAGAATCCAGTGTCATCTAGAACCACAGGCTTTCCAAGAGTTGTATACGCATGTTTTGCAGCAGCAAGCGCTATCTCCTCAACATTATGAGACCGTATCTCGAATTTCTCAAGAGTGGTTGTTTCAAAAGGAATCTTATACTCCTCAAAGAGGGGAGTCAACTCCGCAAGCTTGTGTTTGTTCTGTGTGACAAGAACAATTCTATCCTTTGACATATGCAAGTACTTCTTTCATCACACTATATGAAGACTTTGTCTTTGAAAGATCGAACATAGGAGTAATATTCCACATGATAATATGATCTAATCCTTGGAGGACATATTCTTCAAGTTGTTTGATGATTGACTCAGCATCACCTCTCATGTAGAACTCTTCTAAGATTTCCTTTGGTACTTCTGCAATCGCATCCATTACCTGTCCTTTGTTATATCTCATTGGAATGTAATCTGTGAGAGAATGGAAGTCTTCACCAAACGGATGATTGTAACCATGTTTCTTCCATTCACTATCTGGTAGTAAAAGGGCAAAGGCTTTGGCTAGATCTGTGTTAATTAAGCTCTCCCAAGCAGATTCATCCTCATCAAGAATGCACCAATTCCAGAGAGCTGCTGTAAACTTTCTATCAATGCTCTTCTTCTTCCGAAAATTCTGAATTGTACGAAGGCTCTTTCCAAACTCTTTAGGTTGTAGAAGTGTTGGTATCCATCCGTCTCCATATTCAGCTGTGAGCTCAAGCATCTTTGGACCTAGTGCTGCAATCCAAATCGGAGGGAGTTTACATTCCACCGCAGGACGCAAGGACATTACAGCATCTTTTAACTTCCAGAACTTGCCATCAAAATTGAATGGTTCATGTGTTTCCCAAATTTGACGGATGATTTGCAGAGCCTCTCGAAGTTTGCCTACCTGTCCACTATAGTTCAATCCGTAGGGCTCTATATTCTCAATTTCTCCTGCACCAATACCTAGTACAACTCTTCCATTACTGATGTGGTCTAATGTTAGGAATGTTTGTGCTATTAGTACCGGGTGTCTCCGAATAGGTTCTGTTACTGCAGAGATTAGTTGTACGTTTTCCGTGACTGCCGCGCAAGCTCCCATGATCGAAGACATCTCAAAGAAGGTGTGCGGTGACTGCTGAAGGTATGCTAGCTGAGTTACTTCTGGAGTCCATATGCTCTCAGGAACAAATCCCGCAAAGTGGTCTGGGAATGCCATACTATCGTATCCAAGAGAATCAATTGTTTTTGCATTCTTCAATGCATTCTCCCATGGTGGAAGAAACGGTCCTGGTGCACCAATCTTCAGATTACTAAGACTTACCATCATCACTCACACTTCTCTGCAAAGTGAATTAGAGCTTTCTTTACTTTCTCAAAGTCTTCCAAGTGCAAGAACTCATCAAGTCCATGATAGTTGTTGTCATCTCTGAGTGTTCCATAACAAGCAGTAGGAATTCCGTGTTTGGTGAAGTAATAGCCATCATTGCCGCCCAAATCTGCTGAGATTGGTATCTCTGGGTCTACGGATTCGTGAACTGCAGCATGGAATGCCTGGATGAATTTGTTCTCTGGGTCTGAGCCCCATCCTGCATGTTTTGTCTTGAATTTCAGAGTCGCCTCTACTCCAGTTTCTTCTTTTGCCTGTTCAAGGAACTTCTCAATGTCTTTAGCGACTTCTTCTACATCCTCTTCTGGAACTGTTCTGCAGTCGAAGGAAATCTCTGCTTTACCTGGAATTGTGTTGGTTTTGCTTCCTGCCTCATAGACAGTCATGGAAAATCTACCCCACAGTGTTCGGTGGGGACTGCCTGGTGGTGCAGGGAACTCTGAAACGACCTTCTTTCGGATATCAATGAAGTCCAGCATGACCTGCATCAATGGTATTGATAGATGGATTGCGTTTGCGAATTTGAAGGGATATCCCGCATGACCCTGAGTTCCGTGGACCGTGATTGTACCTGCAATGACACCACTTGCCCCAACACTCACATACTCAGGCCCTGAGTCTACAACAAGGCAGAAATCTCCTCGAATCTTCGGTGGTCCATTCATGAGGTAATCAATGCCGTATTTACCGCCTATCTCTTCGTTGGGCGAAATTAATATTCGATAGTTGACTTTGGAACTTCCTTTCTTGATGAGTTCCTTCGCAGCACTAACTGCAGCGACAATATTGGCTTTGTCATCACTCACACCACGACCGAAAGCCTTGTCCTTCTTCATCGTTAATTTGAATGGGGGATACTCCCAGTCTTCCTCATCTCCAGGAGGCACAACGTCATAATGAGTACAGAGTAGAACCGTAGTCTTGGCTCCTACATCCATGGTCGCCACAACATTTGGTTGTGGAATTCCATCATGCATTGAGTCGAAGATTTCTACTTCGAGACCAGCCTCTGTGCAATATTTCTTGATCACCTCAGAACAGACTACATAGTTTTTCTTCTCATCACTATTAGTATCCAGTTCAACTATCTCTCTAAGGAAGTTTTCTTCCCACTTATCCATCTCAAATCCTCTCCAGGTAGGTTGTATAATACATTATTCTTACTGATTAGTATTATGAATGTCCGCCTATTTCTAACAGGTCTGGCAATAATTCGTTTTGAAGCGGTTACCACTTACAACTACAGTCACTTGTGATAATAGTAGAACGCTGATATACTAAAAACTGCGACCGCTCCAATCCACACCAATACGAGTGCAATACAAGTTTCAATAGATGCACCTGATAATGAAAGAACTACGAGTGCAAGCGGAATCACATAGAAAACGAAAGCAAATCCATTACGAGTCGCCTTGTCGGAAACAAGCGAAGTTCGTTCGTCCCGCAAATTCATTCCATAGATAGCGTACCCTACCATTACTATAGGAATAACAAGGATTGAAACAGATGTTGGTAAAGAGGGAGGCCAAGATTCAGTTGGTGAGATGAAGCTCACGATGAGCGTTACAACAAGCCAAGTTAAAGGTATAATCATCAACACTATTGCGATACTCTTTTTCGTTAGTCTTTCTTGATTATTTTCCATTTTTGATTCACCTTCATTTCCTGAAATAATACACTCCCGATCCGTACGTTACTGCCATAGAAGTAAACCAGAGGAATAAGATAATAGCTGGTAATGCGTCAAGTATTAGTAGATTCAGAACCAACAGTGCCCCTGTCCAAGGCAACGCGAAAAGGAGGAATACGAAACCATTCCGCATTGAGATATTGAGAATATGAGTAAATCGTTCATCTCGATACTTCTCCATTGCTTTTACAATCATTAATGTAAATGGGATACCAAGTACTCCACCCCAGAACCCCCCCGGAGGCATAATATACCAAGCTGCAACAAGTAAAACAGCTGTAGCAATCAACACAACAACGTTGGCAATTTGATTACGATTCAATTTTATCATCTCTGTATTCGAATATATCTTCAATTGTCACTCCGAATTCATGTGCAATTTTGAATGCAAGAACTAATGATGGATTATAGGTGCCTTTTTCCATTGAAATAATGGTCTGTCTGGTCACACCAAGTCGTTTTGCAAGACCTTCCTGTGTCCAATCTTCAGATTTCTCTGACTGCTTCATTTTTTTTTCTCGGAGATCCTTTAATTTGTTCACAATCATTATTGCACATCCGAATGGCAATGTAAAGTACAATTAACGTAAAGTAGACTTTACATTTAAACTCTTCTACGGATATGTAATCAATTATACTTGAGCACAATTTTCTAGGTCATCATGTTATGGATATTGTATCTGTACAAACTGAAGACACGCAAGTATAATTTAAGACGGAAAAACATGAATGAGGTATCATGAAAGAGCCAGTTGTTTACCATGTCCAAAAAGGACGTCTTGTTAGGATGCCAGATCCTGGTTCATTCGGACGAGGAGATTGTTACCTTGTTGACTCAGGAATGAAGGTCTACCTATGGATTGGACCCAAATCATCTGCTGATGAGAAATTTCTAACTGCAGCATCAGCGGTTATGAGTGATACCGACCGTGAAGGTAAAGCAGATATTGACCGCATCGAAGGCGGTAGTGAACCAGAAGAATTCAAAGCACTGTTCGATGACTTTCGGCTTACTGACGAAGACACCGAGGGAATTCTAAAGAAAGTCCATTTAGAAACACACGAGTACAAGCTCTGGAGAGTCCATAGAGAGGGAGATGATACCTTCTTCGCAGAAGTTCCTGTGAACAAAGACTCTCTCAAGACTGATGATGTTTTTCTACTTGATACATGGGATAACATCTTCGTTTGGCGAGGTAAAGGTGCATCATCTAGGGAGAAGTTCGATGGTACTATCTTAGCCAGAAGGTATGACGCTGAAAGAGCTGGTGTTCAAGAGATTGAGTTAATCGAAGAAGGAGATGAGCCTGAGGAATTCCTCAAGGCGTTTCCTTGAAATTCAATCAAATTGACTTAGTGAGGGAACTCACCCCTCACTCCAAATTCTTTTTACGATCATATCAACCTGATTTTTGTGTATATGGTATTTTCACTCAGACTTTTCAAAAATTGCCATAAAATCTCTATTTTGCTTAATTAAACCCTCAATTTCTTCCTTTTTGTCCATCTGGTCAAGTTTTCCATAGGTCTCTGCGACTTCTTCCATTACCTCTATACGCTTCTCACTCTCTGAAGTATTAGTGTATACCAGGGATAGCACGTTCAGAGCTTTAAGTTTCATTTCCAGTAAATTATGTTTATACGCAATTCTAATCCCTTCTGTTGCAAATATTATAGCAACATCGTAAGCACGCGCATTTTGAAACATTAGCCCCAAGTTACTGAGAGTAGTAATTTGAGATTCGAAATCCTTCACTTTGACACTTAATTGAAGGACCGAAAGATAGATTTTACATGCAGGAATTAAGTCTAATTTTCCTGCTTGATAGTCCTGTTGAACCCGTGCTCTGGTTACTTGTAACGCACCTGAATATTGATTAGGAGTCAGGGTAGCAATGGCTTTCTGTGCTTGTTGATAGAGATCCACTATATTGAATCCCATATCCGTTCGAATCGATTGGATATATTCAGGAATGTCGTTCTCTGGCATTTGTTCTAATACTTCCTTCGAATTGCATTGTAAATTTGGATAGTATATTTCTTTCTACTAATTCTAGATAGAAAGTATGATTATACCAGTCTGTAATTCCCTGGGCGCGGTTCATAGAGGACTCCACTGTCCTTCATCCGCGCAAGGGTTTCTGCAGCAACATGCTTCTCAACACCAGCTTCTTGAGCAATCTCAGTTAGAGTTGGTCCCAGAGACCCTGATTTTCCTGAATCCAGTTTTCGAATTGCTTTGAGAACCTTGGTATTGAATTTATCAAAGCGGCTCTTCTTTCCCCAGTCTTCCTCAGAAGTTTTCTTCAGGTCCGAGAGTTCTATGAACTCCTTGAGTGCTGGCTCAAGAATTCTATTCCAAGCATGCTTTATCTCCTTGGCAGTGATTTTTTCTTTCCACGATGCACGTGCAGTAGAACGAGTAAGTTTGAGTACGCTCATTGGTTTTCCCAGAGCATCTGCATCGAGAACTTGTCCCCTTGCCAAAGCACTCTCCTCAAGTCCAAAACTCTCTTGCAATGACTCAAGTCGTGCTAAGACGTGCTTTGTACTTGACTCGATACTGCGGGCAGAAACAGTGGGAGTCATCAATTGATATGTAATTGCGGACTTCAAAATTGGGAGCTGGAGTTCAGTTGGATTACCGGTTTCCACCCAAAACTCCTCCGAGGTTAGAGCGAGAGGGATATCAGGTAATGCCGCGTTATCAGCTTCTGTTAGAGTTCCTATTGACACTTCTCTAAATCCTGATGGATCTTTCCGATTTACACAGATATTTTCCAATCTGGTTTTTGATACTGCTCCAATCTCAACTCTGAACAATCTAGGTGTTCTGACTTTGATACCTCTTACATTGTGAAGAGCTGTTGTTTGTTTCCTCATTGATGGAGGAAGTACTCGTCGCACAAATGAAAGGAATTGTCTAACCTTTGTTTGAGAAGCAATGGCTTGAATCCCAGTAGTTAGTCCCCCCACAGTTTCCTGATACGGCGGACTTGATACAAAGAGTCTTGCAAACACCCTCTTACTTGCTTCCGACATTCCTACCCGTTCAAAAAGAATACGGGATAATTCCTTGAGACTCATTGGGGGGGTGATTTCTGAAGTGAAATCCATTGGTAGTTCTTGGCATGAATCTACAGCAATTGCTCGCTGAACCTCTTTAGTTTCTTGGAGAATATTTGGTATCGCAACGCGTCTTCCAGTGATTTCCACATATGATCCATCGTCTGGTAGATTCTGTTCTCTATTGAAGAAAATGAACTCACCTACCATCAACCACGGACTTGGAGTCAGCAGGACTAACGATGTATCACGGGTATGTCGTACAAAACCTCGATATCGGAATGTCTGCCCGGAAATACGTTCACTAAATTGGCGCATGAATGTGGATTCCCACTTTGTAAGTTCGGTTCCAAATTGTCTACTAAAGACATCAGCTGAGCTCGATGCGTCTGCAAGTCGATCAAACTGCGAACCATGTTCTACAAGAAGGTCTTCAGGGTCCATGTTTCAATTACACCTATTTCGAATCTATATCATATCTCGGTCGGTAATAAGCTCTCGTGGTTGGATATCTCTGTGGGATAGAAACTGTAACTATTTGTAGCAAGATAGGCTTTTTTTCCACAACTAGTCTATATGAGTTCTAACAACTGCTCTTTCATTCTCCTAGAGATTTCGAAACACCCTCTCTTAAGGTCGATTCAAACATAGGTAGTTAAATGAGAATCAAACCTCTCTTAACTAAGTGTTCTGTGATGAGTGTGCGAGTGATAATGACTGTCTTTGCGGTTCAAGATTTAGCTTCTTCAAAGAAGTTCTATCAAGATGTCTTTGGATGGAGCATTAACCTTGAGGTTCCAGTTCTTATCAGCTTCAAAATGTCTGACAACCATGAACTCATGTTATATGACAATGATTCATTTGCTAGGAACACAGGACAGATGCCAGTATTAGTTCCTGAGAATAGTATATCTAGTACTGAACTCTATTTCCATGTAGACGACCTTGAAGGAATCATAAGAAAACTAGAGAAGGCAGGAGCTCGCATGCTGTCTGAACTAGCACCAAGAGATTGGGGAGATGAGGTAGCATATTACGCTGACCCGGATGGTAATGTGCTTGCTGTTGCGTGTCCAATTCAGAGTTGACTATCATCATTTATACTAAAGATTACATATTGAGAAGGACGTTCGCATGATGATTGACGTAAATATTCATGTTACTAGGTACTGTGCGAGATATGCTTTGGAAGAATTATTCCTTGAGAGGAAGGGTGATGTGAAATGCAGTACCTGTTCGATTATCTACTGTCTTGATAGTACCTCCCATGGTTTCTATGATTTGTTTGACTAGGTATAGACCAATCCCTTTTATTCTCAAAGAATCTTTTTTCTCAAACAAATGTTCTCTGATTTCTGAATCAATACCAGGACCACTGTCACTTACTTCGACAAGTATTATGTTCTCCATTTGTCCTATTGACACTGTGACAGTAGGTTCAGGACCTGCATGTTCTGCCGCATTTCGGAACAGATTCTCAAAAACGACTGGAAGTAACCGTCCTCCAACTGTTCGAGGTCGGTCAGTCTCTTCGAAATTGATAATGATTCTAAGAGATGGATGTGTTTTCTCAGCTTGGTTGCTAACGTACTCTATTAACGTCACCAAATCCTTGAATTCTCTTGCTTCTCCAGTAAAAGCTTTCAGAAGATTACTCATCCGTCCAATAGCAGCCAAAGATGATTCCAATGAGTCAGATGCCATCTCAGGATTGGCCTCAGCCATTAAGGCGACATATTCTATGCGAGTCATTACAACTTGTAGGTCATTGGCTAGATCATGTTTTAGTACTGAAGTATAGAGTTCCAGTTCCTTCTGGTTCGTTGACAGAATCTTAGCATCTATGAGAATCTGTTTGAGGTCGCTTTGTCTGATTCTTGCACCAACCAGCACTAAGGCTGAAATTATAAAGGCAATACTAGTATAGTATAAGGCATCACTGAAGCTGACTAATGGTTGAAAGAATGGGATTACTAGAATGAGGAAGAGTATGGTAGCAGCTATGGCAACAACCTCATGAAGACGAAACAATAAGCTCGTAAGAATAATTAGAATGTAGAACCAAATCAAGTATCGGGATGTCAAATCAGAACTGGTCGATGATAGAGTCCCTTCTACTGCAAATAAAGCAGCCAAGATTACAACAAGTAATGAGCTAATTCGAAAGTACTTCGTACGACTCACACCATAAATGACCACTAGAACTACAAATCCAACGTGATACGTTCCTATACTAATTCCTGAGATAAACCTCCGAATCAGTTCAATGCAAGACAGGATTATTGCCGTTACGAGAATAGCTGATAACAGACTTGCTTGACGTCGATATTCATCAGTCTGGATTTGCGGCGCTGGCCTAGTAAGGCGCTTCCATAACCTATACAGAAACTGATTGATGTTGGTTCGCATGTTCTCATCATCATTCGAGTTCAGTGTCATTGCATTACCTTCTTGATACTCTTTCTTTGCCCCTTCTGCTTTAAATATTCACGATAGGCTCGTGGATATTTTTCTGCCAGCTCTTCAATGGTGGGTAATCGCTCTTTGTATGATTTGAAAAACTGCCCCGGAGTAACAGAGTTAATCTCTTCCTTCAAGAGAGGTTTCAGTTGATCATTGATTTCAAATCCAATGAAATGTCTGAAGGCTGCCTTTGCTGCTACTGCAGTGGTGCCATTTCCCATGAATGGATCAAGGACAACATCTCCAGGTCTAGATGAGAAATCTATGCACTTTGATACAACTTCCAAGGGCAATTTCGTGCTATTCTTTTCTTTACCCGTTCTGTACTTGCGTTTCACAATCCATACATCTTGAGGATAGTTCTCGATTTTATTGAAATAGTATGATTTTGCGTTTTTGACCAATAACACGACGTGATAGTGACTTGTCACAAATTTCCTCTTTGTATAAACTCCAAATGGATAGTGCCAAATCAGATGGTTTAGTGTTGTAAGTCCTGCATCACTGGCACCATTGAGGATAGCATCAAGATTGGTCCAACCGCTGAAAATGTATGCAGAAGCATCTCTTTTCATGATTCGAGGAAGCTGTGCAATCCAGTCTTTTGTAAATTCTGTGTATGAACCTTGAGCTTCTCTATAACCCGGAATCACTAGAGTTTCATCACGATTGTAGACACCACTTTTACCGTCAAAACCAATTCCAAAGGGTGGGTCTGCTATTATCAAATCAATAGATGACTTTGGTAGTGATCTCATACCCTCGATACATTCAGTGAATTGTACAGTATCCGGTTCATAATCGTTGAGAGAGGGAGCCGCATTCGAGTAAAGTTGTTTTGCTTTGTCATGACTCCAATCTTCTGTTGGCTCGAAATTGAACTCCGCTAGATGTGGAATGTATGGTTTGGACCTACCTTTCTTTGATTTGGTCCTACTCTTGTTGGAGTCAGTATCAGAGGTCATGAACAATCCTAAGATTATTTACCATTTGTTTTAAGAATAGTCATTGTTTGTTATAAACTAGACAAACCTAGATCTCTCTGGCTGTCAGATGATTTCTCAGTCGCTTAGTAGATTATAGAACCTACAAACAAATCAGAGAGTAGAATATCAAGAGTAGCTTGAGAATCTGAATCCAATGTTCGACCAGTCTTGGCTTGTTCGAGCAAAGGATCCCAAACAGCAGATCTAGACAACATTTCATCAATGAATTGATCCAACTTCTGCTGAGCCGAATACGACTGCCCTTTGTATACATAGCAAAATGTGAGAGGGTCTTTCAATCTGATGAGCAATTTGTACGTTTCGAACATTATCCTGTCGATTGCCTGAGAGAAGACTTCATGACTGAACCTCTGAACTGCCTGCAAGAAGCCACCTATCATGTGTTCGTTCACTTCGACTGTCAGAGTAAATGTCTTGGAATACACCCTGAACCCGTCTTCAGACAAGATCATCAGCATTATGGGCTCATCCTCCACTATATCTTGGTCTTCCAAGACACTCTGTCTGAACATATGTTCCACATGTTCATTTATTCGAGCGAGATTAGTCCGTTCAATAAGGGAGGCTTGGCGCTGAGCCAGCTCCTCCCAAGTGTCAAGTTCTTCTAGCAATGCGTCATGTTCGTCTGAGATTCTGGCGGCTAGTCGACGGAGCCCTTTCTCGTCGGCAAGTCTTTGAGCCTGTGTCAGCAGACGTCTGGCTTGTTCTACATTCAGGTCCAACAGGAGAAGCTTGGACTGCAGCACATAGGTTTCAGCCAACAGCCAAAATGAGTGTTGATTTTCAGCTATCTCGAAAAGTCTGCTCTGGTATGCCTGCACTCCTTTGAGAACCTCTGCATCACCAGAGATTTGTAGCTCCGTAACAAGCAGATCGCACAGATTGAGCAGAGCTATGACAGTCAGCTCGTGGACTACGATCTCCTCTTCAACTACCTGTTCAAGTAGTTCTTCTGCCTTTGCCCTGTTCCGTGCTCGCATGCTTGTCTTTAGTACTAAAGCTTCTCCTAAGCGACACCGTTGGTCTATAATCTTGGATTCTTCATGTTCATTGATGCCCTGTAATAGTCGTAGATACTTTTGTGCCTCTTCTTTTGAGTCCGTACTGATCGCAAAATACAGTAGAGAGAAGAGAGAATCCGAGATTTCTAGATTATTACCGATTTCTTCTCTGAGTGCTAAACTCCGTAGATTGAAGTCCTGAGCTCTTTCTATGTTACCTTTTCTAAAGTACACATCTCCTAGGTTCCTAAGTGTGAGTGCAATCAATTGGTTATTACCAAGCTCCTCACGAAGGGTTAAACTCCTCTTGTAGAACTCTAAAGCTTGGTCTAAGTCGCCCTTTCTGAAATACACCTCTCCGAGGTTGTTCGAAACGAAAGTGATTCCGTACTTGTTGTCAATCTCTTCATCGAGTTTCAGACTCCGTTGATAATACTCCAAGGCTGTATCCAGTTCACCGAGATGATAGTAAGCTGCGCCTATGTTGTTTAGCGACTTTCCAATCTCTCGTTTATTGCCAATTTTCTCTCTCAGTGTCAGACTTCTTTGGAAATAGTTGAGAGCTTGATGCAGATCGCCACTCTCCCAGAAGATACCTCCGTGCATGTTAAGAGCAGCAGCTATTCCACTTACGTTACCTACTTCCTCGTAGAGGGATAGGCTCTGTTGGTAATACTCCAGGGCTTTGCCAAAATCCCCTTGAAGACGATAGACTTCCCCTTTGTTATATAACAGAGTGGCTCTTTGTGATGATACACTTGAGTGCGTTTTAGTCTGGAGTGGCAGAGCATGAAGCGCTATAGTCTGAAACATGCGTTCTGCATCCTCAATCACCTTGAGGCTCTCATCAAGTTGCCCTAGGCGCCATAGGGATTCAGCTTTTATGATTAGAGCATCAACCATAATAGTATCGTTTCTAGAAGCTCTCTTGCCCTCTAACACAACTTTGTTGGAGATCTTGAGAGCTGCCTCAAACTCGCCAAGATCTTTCAGACACTTACCCTCTAGAATCTCATATTTCCATTTGTCTATGTCTTCAACATATCGCTTCTCAATACCCTGTATCATATGAAGCGCCTCATCACATCTACCCTCAACCAATAGGTTCTCAACTTCTACGAGCAGCTTATCATTCTTATCCATCTTCTTTTCATCTCAAGTACTAACTAAAAACGCTTTATTGAGAAGCATTTCCAGGGAATTATGCGTTGAAGGACTCAAGGTTTGACCAGTCATGGCTGTCTCCAACATAAGATTCCATATCGACAAATCTTGAGGGGCTGTCTTAATGAATTGAAGTATCTTCTGCTGTGCAGCATAGGACTGACCTTTGTACACATAACAGATTGTAAAAGGTTCAACCTGTCTAATCATTACAGTGTATGTTTTGAGCTTGATTCTATCCAAGGTCTGCGAAAACAGCTCCTCCGCACAACTTTGGATGGCATCAAAGAAGCCACCAGTCAAGTCTTCGTCAACTCCGGTTACAGATACGAAGGACTTTGAGAACACGACAATACCTCCCTTCGCTAAAATCATGACCGATATCGGCTTCTCTTCAGGCATATTTGAGGGTTCATCAAATCCCAATCTGAACATGCGTTCCATATAATCAGATATTCGCGCCAGATTCGTCCTTTCGGTTAGCGGGGCTTGTCGTTTAGTGAGGTCGTCCCATGTGTTAAGTTCATCAAGCAATGCGTCGTGTTCGTTTGAGATCTTGATGGCCAACTGGCCAAGCCCCTTTTCATCTGCGATTCTTTGAGCTTCAGTCAACAGACGACGGGCTTCCATCGCATCCAACTCCAGCAATGCCAGCTTGGAGCGTAGTACATTCGCTTCCGCCATCAACCAGAAGGAATTCTGGTCTGCTGCTATCTTAATAAGCTGATTCAAGTATTCATGCAAGCTCTCTAAGATTTCAGTGTCACCAGATATCCGCAGATCCACGAGAAGTAAGTCGCAAAGCCCCAGTAGCGCAATAACAGTTAGCTCGTGAGCGACGATTTCTTCTTCTACTACTTGGTTGAACAGTAGTTCTGCTCTTGCTCTATCTCGTGCTCGCATACTTGTCTTCAGGACCAGAGCTTCAGCAACCCGATAATGATGGCTGATCATCTTGATATCCTCTTGATCGTTGATATGCTGCAGGCGAATCAAATATTTACGCGCTTCCTCAATCAAGTCGCTATCTAGGGAGGTTGAGATCAGATGGAAGAGAGTTTCGGACACTTCACGCTTATTGCCAAGTTCAATTCTCAGTGCTAGACTCTGTTCGAAGTACTCTGAGGCGCGTTTAGAGCTGCTCCTTCTGGAGTACACCTCTCCGATATTCTTGAGGAGATGAGAGATTCCATGCTTGTTGCCAATGTCCTCCAGAAGCATCAGACTCCGGTGGAAGTAGTCTAGGGCGTCATTGAGATTACCCCTTCTGAAGTACACTTCTCCGATGTTGTTGAAGGAATGAGCAACGTCTTGCTTGTTACCAAGTTCCTCCCTAAGCCCCAGACTCAGCTCATAATACTCCATAGCCTCTTCTAAATCGCCCAGATCATAGTAGACAGTACCGATGTTGTTCAGGGCTTTTGCCTGCTCGAGCTCATTGCCAATCTCAACATTGAGCTCAAGACTTCGCTGATAATATTCAAGAGCGAGGTCAAAATCACCTTTCTGGTTGTAGACGATGCCAATGACATTGATTACAGAAACAACATCGTGGATTGAGCCTATTTCCTCGAAGAGAGTCAAGCTCTGTTGGTAGTGCTCCAAGGCTTCGCTGAATGCACTTTGCAGAAGGTTGATTGTACCTCTGTGGTACAGCAACGCAGCTCTCCGTTCTGAGACGTTTCGATTCATGGCAGTGTGAATTACTAAAGTGTGAATCGCAATACTCTGGAGATTCCTTTCACTTCTCTCAAGAATCTCAAAGCTCTCATTAAGTCGACCAAGTCGCCACAAAGACTCGGCCATTATGATCAAAGAGTCAATCTCCTTCCATTGACATCCGGAAACCTTTCCGCATCTCTCTGTGACCTGAGAAGATTTCTGCAAAGCTGTTTCGTACTCGCCCAGCTTTATCAAGCATCTGCTCTCTAGAATATCACTCTGTAGTTCTTCGATATTGTCTAATTGTTGCTTATCAAACCCTCTCACTAACTCCAAAGCCTCATGATATCTACCCTTATGCAACAACCTCTCAACTTTTTGGAATTGACTGTTTCTCTTCTCACTTTGTGCCATTAGTTTGATTTCCCGTCATAGTGGTGCACCTGAGTGCATTGACATATCTAATGTACATTCATTACCATAGATACATTTTTGAATTTATGCAGTATGATATAATTTAGAAAATTGAGGCAGTGTGTTGAAAATCTAGCACAACACGCAGTTATCAAGGAGTTAGACGGTTAATTTGCATATATTCCGCACCGAGAATTGAATATCGTCAGACGAAGCTCAATAAAACCACTAAATGAACGCAAAAACCAAAATCCGAGGGAGAATCATGAGGGAAAATGAAACTGAAGCTGCTTTGAGAGCGAGCGAAAGCCGCTACCGCAGTCTGTTTGAGGACTCCGCCAGCGCGCTCTGGGAAGAGGATTTCTCTGATGTAAGGGATTATGTAATTGGTCTCCGCAGTTCTGGAATCAAGAATCTCAGAGATTATTTTATCGATCATCCTGAAGAGGTGCAGCAGTGTGCTAAGCTAGTGAAAGTACTTGATGTCAACAAAGCAGTCTTAGACATGCATAAGGCTAAAGACAAAAAGGAACTGTTGGGCTCTCTAGGGGACTTTCTCTTGGAAGATGCGTTAGACATTTTTCGTGAAGAGATTGTTGCACTGGATAAAGGATTGTACCAGTTTGAGAGTGAAACCAGACTCATGACTCTTGCCGGCGAGGAACGGGATGTCATTGTTCGGCTCAACACCCCCCCAGAGTACGAAGATAGCTGGGCAAGAGTCTTCGTGTGTATGACTGACATAAATGAACGCAAGCAAATGGAAACACAGTTACGTGCAAGAGAAGAAGAATATCGGACTCTCCTCCGTTCCATCTCTGATGTCATCTTCGTTTTTGACAATGAAGACCACTTCTCGCACTACTATGCATCAGACCAGAGTTTCATAGCTAGTTCACTAACTGAGCTTTTGGGCAAACATGTGAAAGAGGTCTTACCTCCAGATGCAATCAGTTCGTACACTGAATTGGCCAAAGAAGTGAGAAGGACAGGTAGTGCTGGAATATTCGATTATCAACTTGAAACCGGTGACAAGATGTACTGGTTCTCATCGAATCTGAGTCTGCACGAAGATGGAGAAAGCATTGTAGCTGTGGTTAGAAATGTCACAGACCGAAGACGTGTTGAGGAAGCACTACTCACTAGCGAAATACGCTATCGTACACTTATCGAGAACATTCCTATAGGAGTCTACCGAACTTCACAGGGACCTCCTGGGAGATTCTTGATGTCGAATCCCGCCCTACGAGTCATGCTGGGCTATGAATCAGAAGAGGATTTTCACGAGATGGATGTAGATGACCTCTACGTGAACGCTAGTGAGCGAGAAACTCTCTCGAAGAATCTTCTGAAAAGAGGTAGTCTGACTGGTTACGAGATACATTTACAGCGACGCAATGGGACACCCATTTTAGCTTCAGTTACTGCCAGAGTCATTCGCGATGAAAGTGGAAAAGTGACGTATTTCGATGGCACCATAGAGGACGTCACAGAGCGTAAAAGAACAGAGGAAGCCCTTCAGGAGAGTGAAGCAATTACACGAAGCTTGTTTAATGCTATCCCAGATTTGAAGCTCCATATTTCCCGGGACGGCACATTTTTAGATTTCAGCCAATCCAGTGGTCCTGATGATAGCGCATCCACACTCGACCTAGTCGGCAAGTCTGTTTCTGAGTTCATGCCAGAGAGGGCCGCTCATGACACTAAGGAATCTGTTGTTCAGGCTCTTGAAACAGGCGAGATTCAAGTTTTTGAATATGATGTGCCCATGGCTGAAGGGATACACTACTTTGAGACCAGAGTCGTTCCTAGCGGTGAAAATGAAGTCCTAGCACTCGTGCGTGATATTACTGTACGGAAGCGAGCTGAAGAAGGTTTGAGCTCCTCACTACAGGAGAAGGAGTTGCTTCTTCGCGAAATCCACCACCGTGTTAACAATAACCTCCAAGTCGTTTCAAGCTTGCTCTATCTCCAGGCTGAGAAGCTTCTAGGTGGTGAGGATCATCAAGGATACGAGGTCTTTAGGGAGAGTCAGAATCGAGTTAGATCAATGTCGTTAATTCATGAAGTACTCTACCAGTCGGATAATCTCGCGAGGATAAACTTTAGTGATTATGTCAGAAGTCTGATCAGTGGTTTGTATGGGTCTTTTGGGGTTGACAGCAAAAGGATTGTATCAGAGATTGACGTCGGCGATATTTCCCTTGGAATCGACTTCGCAACGCCTTGTGGTCTTGTCATCACTGAACTGGTGACTAATGCCTTAAAGTATGCTTTTACAAATAATGAAACGGGGTTGATTAGAGTGATTCTGAAGTCATCTGATAAACATGAGTTTGAACTGGAGGTCAGCGACAACGGTATTGGTGCTCCTGAGAATCTTGACCTCGAATCCGTGGAAACTCTGGGTTTGCAAATGGTCAGGTCCTTAGTTGAGAATCAACTTCAAGGAACAATTGAGCTCGACAAGTCGGCTGGTACTCGTTTTGTAATCAAATTTGCGGATCATGAACAAATGGAGGAATGACATCAGAATGACAGAGAAAAAGAAGATCATGATTGTAGAGGATGAGGCAATCACTGCCATGGAACTCAGCAGTAGAATGAAGAAACTAGGATATGATGTTGTCGCACTTGTTTCTAGCGGAAAGGAAGCGATTAAGAAAGCTGTGGAGATGAAACCTGACGCAATCCTGATGGACATTAAGTTGAAAGGTGATATGGACGGAATTGAGGCTGCCCGGCAAATCAATGAAATCAAAAGAATTCCTGTGTTCTATATCACTGCATACGCAGATGAGAGTCTCCTGAAGCGAGCTAAAGTGACGGAGCCTTATGCCTACATGGTCAAACCCTTTTCGATTAGAGAGATACATTCCAATATTGAAGTCGCACTCCACCGACACGAAATAGAGCAAAAGCTGATAGAGAGCGAGGATCGACTTCGTAAGACAATCGATCTTGTTCCACACCAAATATTCCTCAGAAACAGTGATGGGCTCTTTATTCTGGTAAATGAAGCCCTTGCGCAAAGTTATGACACTACAGTTAATGAGCTTCAGGGAAAGACTCTACGAAACATTCACTCGGATGTCAACGAGATTAAAACCTTCCTTGAGGAAGATGCCAAGGTGCTGAAGACAAACCGTCCACTGCACATATCAGAACAATCATTCACTCAATCTGATGGCACTGTCCGTTGGGTGGACACTCGTAAGATTCCCATCCAGCTTGCCGGAGAAGGTGCCTGTGTAATGGGTGTGGCCGTGGACTTTACTGAACGCAAACGAGTAGAGGAAGCTCTTCGTGTGAGTGAAGAGAGGTTCAGAAACATCTTTGAGGAATCTCCTCTTGGGATTGATGTCTTTGACTCGCAAGGTGATTTCATCCACGCAAACAAAGCATGTCTTAACTTGTTCGGCGTAGCCGATGTTAACCATCTTAGAGTATTCAACATATTCGATGATCCGAGTATATCAAAGGAGATCAAGGACCAGATTCGCAGGGGTGAAATTGTACGCATAGAGACTCTTTTTGACTTTGAAGAGATCAAGAGGCTTGGGTTGTATCAGACAACAAAATCGGGCGTTTACAATCTATATTCACTGTATGCGCCGATGGGTTTTGACGAAAACCAGAAGCCTACAAGTTTCATTGTGCAGATGCAAGATATAACAGAACGAAAACAGGCAGAACTAGCCAAGCTTGAGAGTGAAAAACGATATCGTGAACTGTTCCATCATCTCCACGATGGTGCATGGGTCAGAGACATAGAAGGTAATTTCGTTGATGTGAATCATAGGTTCTTGGAGCTTTTTGGTTATAGTCGAGATGAAGTAATAGGCCATCATGTGCTTGAATTATTCAGTCCCGAACACATTGATGAAGCTCGTCGATTGATGACAGAAGTCGAATCCAGTGGAGGTTTACTTGTTGAAACACAGGTTCGAAAGAAGGATGGTGAAATCAGATCAGTTGAGCTTTCATCGGGAAGAATTGAATTTGGTGGACGGAGCGTGGTCCAGGGTATCGCAAGGGACATCACCGATCGTAAGAGAGCAGAACAGGCTCTAGCAGAGCATGCGCATTACCTAGGTGAGCGTGTCAAGGAACTCACGTGTCTTTATGAAACCTCCAGACTCATCGGTTCTGACCAATCAATAGAGCAGGTCTTTGAGATCCTTGTAGGTCTGATGCAGACTTCATGGCAATACCCCGATATCACATGCACTAGAGCAATCTACAATGGTCGGGTATTTGCCACACCTAATTTCAAAGAAACTGAATGGATGCAATCAGCTGACATTATAGTATCTGGAGAGAAGAGAGGCGTTCTTGAGGTATGCTATCTTGAGGAGAGACCAACTATAGGAGAGGGTCCTTTCTTCATGGAAGAACGAGAGCTTATCAACGCTCTTGCTGAGAATGTAAGCCGTTTCATAGAGCGGATTGGAGCCGAAGATGCACTTGAAAAAAGCGAGGCGAAGTACAGAGTTCTTGCTGAAGAATCTCTACAAGGGATATCGATGATGCAGGATGGTCGTGTTGTGTATTCAAATCAAGCATATGCAGATATCAGTGGTCGCACAATTGAAGAACTGATGGCTTATACACCTGAAGAAATGTTTCAAAACATACATCCGGATGACGCTGAATGGCTTATGGAATCCTATGGTAGCTTTCTTAATGGTAAAATTTCTGCACCCCGTTCAGAGTTTCGTATTATCCACAAGGATGGAACTACTAGATGGGTCGAATCGTATGCGACACATGTAGAATATGAGGACGAACCAGCTCTTCAAATTGCACAGATTGATATAACAGAGAGAAAGAAGGCTCAACAAAATCTGGAGGAAGCTCTAGATAATGCAGAGTTCTTCGTAGATCTCATGGGTCATGACTTGACAAATATCAATCAGGCACTATCAGGCACTCTTGAGCTTGTACTCTTCGATGAGAGTCTATCAACGCATACCGCTGAGACGGTGAACGATGCGCTCATTCAGATGAAGCGCGCAACGCGATTGATTACCAACGTGAAGAAGTTTAGAAGCCTCGATGAGTGTGCTTCTGTCCTGAAGCCAATTGATCTTGAAAGGGCTCTGTTGTCCGCTATTCAAGCTGTGCAGGAAGATTTTCCGGAGAAGAAGCTTGAAGTAAGAACGAACATTGACTCAAGGCGGTTCACCGTCAATGCTGATGAGCATCTCAACGATATTCTCTACAGTCTTCTGCACAATGCAGCTAATCATCATCCCAAGGAGGTTGTAGATGTCACGGTCACTGCTGAAGTTATAGATGACAGCAAGAATCTACGAATAAGTGTGGCAGACGATGGCAATGGAGTTCCAGACGAACTAAAGGAGCTCATATTCAGCAGAATCTCCAAAAAGAAAGAGGGATACTGGGGAACTGGTATCGGGCTTACTTTGACGAAGCATATCGTTGATTATTACAACGGCGATATTTGGGTGGAAGATCGAGTCAAAGGAAACCACACTGAGGGTGCGAGCTTTGTAGTGATACTCCAAGGTCACATGACGTAGAGTATGACATGAAAAGTATGAACGAACACTCCTCCTTTTTATCTGAGTTATAGCAGGTCTGAAGGATCTACATCCCGAGATATTGCTCGTTGAGTCATCCAGTCTATCTGATTCTCAGGTGATGCTGGTTTTTCTGGTGACTCTGATTTTATTATCTCCATTGCTGTTTCTGGACAAACTATTGCACAAACACCGCACCCAATACATCGTTCAGGGTCAACAACGCAGACATCCTCTGGGATACTTAAAGCCCCAAACTGGCAGCGTTCAAGGCAACTTTCGCATCCTGTACATAGGTCTGCATCAACCGTCATTACAAAATCTGTTTTGATGAACTCACGAGGTTTGCCAAGCGATTCAATTCCCCTTAGAACTCCACAACAACAGACACAGCAATTGCAGATGTAGGTATGATCTGCTTTGATATTGTATGTGCAATGGACAAGTCCAGCATCTTCTGATTCCTTCAGAAGCTTTAGCGATTCTTCTTTGGTTATTGATTTTGTAAGCTCGTGATCATCAAACGCATTTTCTTTTCTTGGAGCTAATACAAGACAAACAGTTGTTGGATATGAACAGGGCTCTCCAATGAGATATTTTTGCTTCTTACAGATACATTCACGGACCCCCCAGGAACTTGAGGACTCAATCATCTGCTCTGCCTTTTGATACGGGTGGATTTCAAGCTCAGCATTGATACTCTGATTGACAGGTATCACTTGGAAGATAACTGGTTCTCCTGCTGAGATTTTCTTGAATTCATGATCTACATATGGTTCAACAATCTGAGCAAACTCTTCATCCATACGATTCAACTGCTCTTCGTAGATACCTACAACAAATGGCATCAGACCATATTTCCGACGACCTGCACTCTTCGACATCCACGAATTGATTTGACCCTTGGAATTCATGATATCTAGGAGGGTCTCTATCTCTTCCTCAGGACGATTTATTCGTGTGGCAATTTCTTCAGATGTTTCGCCTCTAAGTTTGAGTTGGCTCGTAAGTTCTGCTTCCTCTGGAGTGTATATCCATTCAAGAATGCGCAAATGTGTTCCATCCTCTACAGCTGGATATCCATTAGGAATCTTATCAAGCACTGCAGCTAGCTGTTCATACGTATTCGTGTCTGTCATAACTTGGTGAGTTTTACAATCCTCTTGAATAATGCTTCTATTTTACAAATTCGTAAGTAATTACTATTGAAATTTATATGATATTTAGTCAGATTTTCATTTAGATGCTGGTTCATATAATTTCTCATTCAAATTGCTCTTTCCTGCAAAATGAGTCTTTTCAATATCAGGAGTTTCATACGAGTCTTTCAAAGAAATTGTATTAGTTCATATACTCCTGTCAACACTGAATAATATGAAAGGACTAGGTATGTGGACTAGGTCAGTTGTTCGAAGAACAACAAATCGACGTGCGCGACTGAAAGCCCGAAAGAAGAAGCCTTCTCAAGGGAAGTCCTTACTCTCCAATAAGGAAATTATATCAGGTTCCGGAGAGTCCGCGGTTTTTCACTTTGTCCCGTCGGACCTTGTCAGTTTCAGTGATGGGACTGGTGAGAGTGATAATGACCTCGCCGTGGTAAAAACTGTGGAAACTCTCTCTGTCGCTGGAAGTGATGCGTCAGCAATCAAACAGGAGAAAGAAGCCAGGTCTTCGGGAGGGATCCCATCCCGATGAACGTTGACAAAGCTCTTGCTAAGTTTAGCATTTTCTCGAAAATGCTGGATGGTGGCGACACTGGCAGGAGAAGGGTGGAACATAGAAATTTCTTGCAGTTGAAGTTCATTCATCGATATTGTAAGATTTAGGTTATAATGCTTCTATTAGTGTGACATAATGATATCTCTCACTCTGGACAGCTGAGTTTGATCCCCAATTGGCTAAGTTCAGAGTTCACCTTAACGATAATATCGGCACAAACTAAACCCTTTCCAATCAGGATGTGAGCTAGGGACATCTGAAAGGGTGGAAGGAACGGAATTCCACTTGCTTCGAGGATTCTTTCATACTCTCCTCTTACCTTCTCATCCAGTAAGCAGGATTCCAACTGTTGAAGAGAAATTCGTGTTTCAAGAAGGGTCATCGAGATCTTCTTCATGAAAGCAGGTTTTGGTACATTAACAGCATCACCAAATATGCGCTTTACATTCTTCTCAAACCATGATTTCATCCTATCAATACTATATACTGGTAGAACAACAACGTCTTCATTATCGTCTCCTGAGGGCATGATTCTAATTAGTCCTCTTTTCTCTGCTGAAAGAACAAAATCAGAAAACCTACGATACCCTATCTTATCAAACTCCAACCCTCGCTCTCTAAGTTTCACTCCTAAATTCATGAGTGATGGTGGAGTCCCCTCGTTAAGATATTCCTCAGTGACTAATGCTAGAAAATCGAAAGCCTCGCTCACTTCCTTTGATATCTTAACGGATTGAGGTGTAAGCTCTTTTGGAAGCGCGAGAACCGTACTTGGTAACTCTCCTTCACGGTCTATGTATCTCTGAGCCTCCGCCCAGTCCAAGAAATCGTTCCAACTGCTAAATTCTAGTTTTCTTTCATCAAATTCTGGGTTGAGCGAGTTCATCACGTGTTTTACATGTCCAATTCCAGGTTTATTGCCTGTCTTTGTGATTGTCCGAACGACTTCTTGCAGTTGAACTCCTACTATGTGTCGCTGTTGCACAATGCTCTGCACAGAATCATCACAATCTTCAGGCCATACACAATCCAAGGATGGTCTGAATGAGAAAATGTCACTATACGTCGTGGCAAGGTCAGGAAGTTCTGATGCTGTGATTACGGGATTGCTGATGAGCCACAGTTCAACTCCACGCTCTTTGAGAGAATTTACAAGGAGTTTGAAGTCACCATCTCCAGTGATCATAACATACCTGGTGGTTTCAGGATAGCGTATAAGATGGTCCAAAATATACGAGGCCATCTTGTAATCACTTGCATTATCCTTGCTATCTGGCACGTGGATGAGGTCGTAACCAAGTGCGTAGAGCTCTTCAGCCATCGCACGTCGCGGGTCCCAATCCGCAAAAGCGTATGCCTTCACTACATGTCCCGACTGGTGAATCTTCTCAGTCATTGCTTTATGCGTTAACGATTCATCACTGACATTTTCCGCATCCCAGAATATTGCTAACTGTTGTTTTGCCTCTGATGTCATCAGAATCATCTCTTTGAATGATGCTATTTGAAGCTGGGCAGTATAAGAGCTTACTGAAAATTCAAACATTATAACATAGGGAAAGGTCTTTACTGTGATTTCCAAGATATCGTATTAATATTACTAATATAATCTACGAAAATCAGCGCTATTTTCTCAGAATCAAGAGGGAAACCTGAATGCCGAAAGACAAGCAACTGAACAGGGACGACTTCAGGCTTGATGAAAAGCATTACAGGGAACTTCTAATTTATCTTCCAGAAGGTGTTGGAATTACCGACTTGGAGGAAAATCTCGTCTTTGTTAATGATGAATTTGCAGATATGCTCGGTTATGAGTATCAAGAACTACTCGGAATGAATATATTCGATCTAATCCCTGAGCGTGAGAAGCTTCTGTTAGAAGGAGAATCTGCACGACGCGCGTTAGGAGTATCTTCTGGATACAATATGACAATGATTCGGAAAGATGGGGGCGAGATAATCGTTAGAGTTTCAGGTGTACCAAGACGCGATGAAGATGATAACGTGATTGGAACGATGGCTGTTGTTATAGATATAACCGCAGAACGAGAGAAAGAGTTGGAGCTCCTGAAACTATCCGGTGCAATCGAGGCAAGTCCCACATCTGTAGTAATCACTGATCTTGACGCGATAATTGAATATGTGAATCCGAAATTTACCGAGCTCACAGGTTATTCCTCGGATGAAGCTGTGGGACAGAACCCTCGTGTTTTGAAATCTGACCGAACTTCTTCAGAAACGTATGATGACCTATGGGACACACTCACATCTGGCAAAGCCTGGCACGGTAGATTCGTTAACAGAAAGAAGAATGGCGAGCTTTACTGGGAAGAGGCATGGATCTCTCCAATCTTCGGTCTAGATGGTAAAGCAACTCACTACGTTGGAGTTAAGGAAGATATCACTAGAAATGTAATTGCAGAAGAGAAATTGCATCTCTCACATCAAGATCTTGAGCTCTATGCTTCATTCCTTCAACATGACCTGAGAAACGACCTTCAAGTACTCATGAGTCATGCAGAAGCCGCGCTCATGATGATAGAAGGTGAATCTCGTGCCGTTGAGTATATTAAGATAGTACAAGCCGCCTCAGAAAGAATGGTGAATTTACTTGATGTATTTGGTCATCCTGCAGAGGTTGACGAAGTGGATATCACGCGAATTCTTGAAAAATCAAAATCTCAAGCAGAAAAAGCTCATCCTAATTTAACTGTGAAGATTGATGTTAACACAGAAGAAACTGAAGTTCGCAGTGCACGACTTATTCCTATGGTTTTTGATAATCTATTGCGTAATGCTGCTAAATATGCAGAGAAAGATGTCACGGTTACAATTGAGATTACGTGTCAGGATGATTACATCTACATCACTCTGAGCGATGATGGACCAGGTATATCTACTGAGATTCAGTCCAAGTTATTCGAAAAAGGCGTGTCCACTACTGGTGGTGGATATGGATTATACCTATCGAAGAAAGTTGTCGAAGTGTATGGTGGAAAAATCGAATATATTTCAAACAAAGAACGAAAAGGAACAACTTTCAAAATAGTACTTCCGTGTAAGTCATCCTGATTTCTTGGGATCTTTGCTCATCTACTTACATTTATGAGTGGGATTTGTCAACAGTGAAAACAAGCTTGTAGAGAATTCAAACAGTTTTCAATTTGGAGTTGAAGCAATTGAAGGAAGACGCATGGAAATGGATTTCAGATAATGAATCGAAAATCATCGAAGCCAGTGACAAGATTTGGAACTTAGCTGAACTAGGACTGGTAGAGTACAAGTCCGCAGAACTTCTTGCTCATATTCTTGAGGAGAATAGGTTCAATGTGCAGATGGGTGTTTCAGATATGCCCACTGCCTTCATCGCATCTTGGGGTAAAGGTGGTCCCATCATCGGAGTGCAAGGAGAATATGATGCGCTTCCGGGAATATCACAAAAAGTTTCAACAAAACGAGAACCCTTGGTAGAGGGTACCCCAGGACATGGTTGTGGGCATAATATCCATGGTATGACCGCTCTGGCTGCTGCAATTGCAGTGAAGGTTGCAATGGAAAGTAATGATACCAAGGGAACGATTAGATTCTACGGCACTCCCGCAGAAGAGAACTACAGTGGTAAAATGTTCATGGTTCGTGATGGACATTACGATGATGTCGATGCTGTGCTCAGTCATCATCCAGGAAGTCATAATGTTGCAGGTATTGGTAGCTCTCTTTCAGTAGATTCAGTCAAGTTTCATTTTCACGGAGTTTCTTCACATGCTGCCTTCACACCATTTCTCGGAAAGAGTGCTGTTGATGCAATGGAACTCATGAATACTGGGGTCAACTTCATGCGTGAGCACATTATCCAAGAAGCACGAATTCACTATGTCATCGAAGATGGTGGAATGCAACCTAATGTTGTACCTCCCTATGCTCGAAGCTGGTACTACATTCGAGCTCCTGAAAGGGAACAAGTCAGGGAACTCTCCGAGTGGGTTCAGAAGATTGCAGATGGTGCTGACCTGATGGCTCGAACATCACATGAGGTGGAGTTTGTTGAGGGATGTTACAATGTTCTCGCCAACAAGGCTCTGAGTGATATTGTCACAGCTAATATGAGAGAGGTAGGTGTACCTGAATATTCTGCAGATGACATGAAATTTGCAGATGGGATAGCTGAGACCGTATCAAAAGAGGAAAAACTCTCGGAACTTCGGTTGACTAAGAGACCTCGATGGCAAGAATTGATTGACAAAACGATTGATACCGAAATCATGGACCCCTGGGATGAAGATATTGTATGGCCCGGATCTACTGATGTTGGTGATGTGAGTTGGGTTGTACCAACAATGGAGTTTACTACGTCAACATTTGTGCTAGGAATTGGAGGTCATTCATGGCAAGTGGTTGCGTGTAGTGGTGCTGGAATAGGCCACAAATCACTCCTGTTTGCAGCTAGAACTATGGCTGGTTCAGCGATTGATCTACTTACTAAACCGGATCTGCTAAAGAAAACCAAGGATGAGTTTGGGGAACGGAAAGCAGGACGGAATTACATTTCACCAGTTCCAAAAGATGTCAAACCCCCACTTGAAATGGCTAGACGAGCAGCTAGATTAGATGATTAGCACGGAAATAACGTAAAACATCCTCTACAAATCCAGTAGAAAACCTTTACAGGAAACGTATTGTTATTTACACAACGCGTGAAATTGAGGAGTTGAATGTTCATTGAGAACTTGCGCTGGTTGTGGTAAGGCAAACAATCCCATACGAAAATATTGTACCCGTTGTGGGAAGTTGCTCCTATCAGTCAAAGACGATAAACCAAGTCCGACTCCATCAAGTGTTGTCACAGAAACAAAGATTCCTGATGTGCAATCTGAAGAAAAATACGTTGCATCGGACTCTGCTAAAGTAACGACTGATGATGAATGGGTTCGCCCGAGTCAGATTTCTCGAGATAGGGTGCGGACTGGTTCTCTTAGTGGTGGTAAATCTGAGATGGAAAAGGCAATGGAGGTTTTTGCAAAAGCTAAAACTGTTGGGATTGAAGAGGCTGATGGCTCTGGTATTGTAGAACCACGAATGCTTCGGGCAAGTGAAGTCCGCGAGCTGATGAGTGAGGAAGCAGTGATACCTCAAGAAACTGCACCTCCCGTTCAACCTGAAGCTAGACCTGCTCCCTCTCCAGCACCTGCTACTCCAATTGTACCCCCTGTAGCTACTCCTCCACCTTTAAGCCCAGAACCCACACCAGCAGCGCCTCCTGTTACTACCCCTCCTCCTGTACCTGACGCAGCACCTGAGGTAGTACCTGAAGTATCACCCAAGGTCGCTCCTGTTCCTGCTCCTTCTACAAACAAATTTGAACCCCCAGTTGTAAAACCAACACCTTCTGAAGAAACTCCCCCTCCTCCTGCACCTAAAACACAAGTAAAACCACAAGAACCCACAATAACTTCTGCTGCATCCATCTCTCTTGATACAAGAGTTCCTGAGATAGAAGATGTACTAGCTAAGGTCTCTGAGCCTGAAGACCTTCAAGATAGTAAGATCAAGGATTATGTTGCCAACTTAACCCATCAGCATGCAGAATTGAGACAGGTGAAAACTGATTTGACTAGTATTTCTGCGCGTCTTGATGAATTTGTTCGAAGTTGCCTAAATGATTCAGAGATCAAGAGAATTCATTATGAAAGTCTAAATGAACAGATGCGTTTTGCAAAGAAAGAATTCGAAACTGCAAAGAAAGAGTACGAACGGGTAGAGAAAAAACGAAAGAAAGAGATCTCATCTCTTGAAGGTCGTATCAAAAGTGTTGAGAAGAATATCTCCAAATCTGAAAATGGATTGAAGAAACGAATAAGCGAGTTGGATAAGGTACGAGAGAAGATTGCCCAGCTACAAGCACAGAACTCTTGAATCTCATCTTCATTCAATAACTTAGCGCAAAGTAAGGGCAGACTGAAACGCACATCCCACAGCCTTCACATTTCTCAGCATCAATGACAAAGAGGTTTTCTTTCCTCTTGACAGTGATTGCATGGAACACACAAGACTTCTCACAGAGACCACATCTCGTACACTTGTCCAAGTCGACTGATGGGGGTGGAGCTAGAGTTACGCCTTGTTTTAGATGAGGAAGCGCTACTCCCTGAATATCCTTGATTGATTCATAACCATGTGAATCAAGCCAGTCCTTTACCTGACCAGCAATCTTTCCATAGATAGTATCGCCTTCCAGGATTGCAGCGGTACATACCTCGACTGCTGATGCACCTGCCATTATGAACTCAATAACATCTTCTCCAGTTGCTATTCCACCAACACCGATTACAGGTATTTTGACCGAGCTTGCAATGTCTGCGACGCATCTCACTGCGATTGGTTTCAATGCAGAACCGCTCATCCAGCCATGTCCCATCTCACTCCCAAGCATGGGTTTTCCCGTTTCAATGTCAACTCTAAGACAGGGACCGAACGTATTGATCGCAGCAATTGCATCCACATGAGGTTCCAATGATTTGGCAACTTCTGCTACATCGACTTTTGGACTCAGTTTGGCAATGATTGGAATATCTACTGACTCTCTCAGAGCTTTAGCAATCTCTACATGACCGCCAACGTAGTGAGTACTATACTCGATTGCCTGGACTCCAGCTTTCTCAAGTTTTGGAGCTATCTCCCTCACATCATCCGGAGTATACCCGACGCTTGCAATCAATGGCAGTCCAGCACTCAGGGCAATTGGGTACTCCCTCTCAAGCCAGGTCTCTAAAGGTAATTCGCTCCAGAGTTCAGCATTGAGAATGCCTCTTCTAGATCCAACTCTACCTTCTTTGAGTGCTGCCATGTTTGGCTTTGGAACATCTGCTGGTTTTACACTCACAGTCTTTGCAACGAAACCTCCCACACCACCCGCAGCCGCATTTAGTAGAGTCATTCCATCTCTTGATGTGGGTCCTGCAGCAGTTAGGATTGGATTTTTGAACCTGAGTCCTAATAGTTCAATGCTGATATCAGCCATAGAGCAACTTACATGTTGTTCAACATAAACCATGTGTTTCTTAGTTTATCGTGTCATGCCTTTGGGTTTCAGTTCATCAACTACGAAATTAAGTTGGAGTTCCTTGAGCTTTGCCTCTTTTGGATAACCTGTTTCTCGGTCGCAACCACGGAACTCGTAGTATTCATCTAACATCTCATCAAGATCAGGGAGACCTCCCTTTGATGGACCCGTCGGCATCGGTTCTGATAGGAGTCTTGGAGGAAGGTTTTCATCCTTTCTAGTAATTCCAAGTCTGTGATTGAAAGCTCTTCTTAGATGACTAATTCGCTGACCAGCCAATCTCACATACTTCGGATTTCCCCATTCTTCCATTCCAGTTAGAGCGGGGATGACATTTACAAAGGTGTCATAATAGAAGACTGGAGGCCACATAGTTGCGTACTTGCAAATTACTGCAGAATCGACAAGAGCATAGAGGTCTTCCATATCCCATACAACCTCCCCTTTGTGTTTTGGAGACATTATTTCGAGAATGGCATCTGCTTTCTCTGCACCAAACCTATCAGCCGCTATTTTTGGATATCCAAGTTCTTCTACGCAGGATATACTTCTGAGATGATCTGCGCCACGTACATTAGTAGCATAGGTGAGTCCAATACTCTGATGTGCTCTTGGATCCTGTCCTGAGGCTTCGAGTCCTTTCACATGCACAGCATATTTCCAGGCATCTCCACCTATCTGCTCTGCTGCCTTTCTAACTCCATTGGATAGAATCTTGCCTACACCTTCACGCTTGGCAATCTTCTCCACAAGTTCTACTTGAGCCTCAACATTGCCCCATGTAAGATCTAGGCCATCGGTATCTTCCTTCGTCCAGATGCCCTTCTCATAGAGCTCCATTGCAAAGCTAATGGTCTTTCCACAAGAGATAGTATCCAATCCAAGTAAGTCACATCTCTTGCCCATGTGAAAGATAGATTCAATATCATTGTTCATACAGTTTGAACCAAAAGCCATCAAAGTTTCATATTCCGGTCCACCTATTGGTTCTGTTGGGTAATTGCCTCCTTTCACTCGGATAATATACTTGCATCCAACTGCGCAACCATGGCATGCCTCTTGTGCGATACGATATTTCTCAGCGATGATTTCTGGGCCAATATCGTCTGCATCTTCATAAAAGCCAGTCCAATGATTCTTTGTTGGAAGTCGACCAATTTCGTTGATGATGGCAACAAGATCTGTAGTGCCATATTTCCTGAGCGAGGCAAGTGAATCTTTCCAAAGTGGGTCTTTGAGTTTCTCCATCTCTTGTGCGTTCGCTTCGAGATACTTTTCCATGTCATAAGATTCTAGCCCTAGAGAACCAGACGCTGCAATCCCCTTCACATTCTTGGAACCCAAAACTGCTCCAAGCCCTGCACGTCCTGCTGCACGATAAAAATCAACAATGATTCCACTGTAAAGAACTTGGTTCTCTCCTGCTGGTCCAATAACTGCAGTTTCAATTGAAGGGTCTTTGTGGTCTTCTCGAATCATCTTCGTTGTAGTATCAGTTTCTTGACCCCACAAATGTGATGCATCAAGTAGCTCTGCCTTACCATCTCTCAAGAAGAGATAGACCGGCTTCTTCGAGCGACCACTCATTATAACAAAATCAAAACCTGCGTACTTTATCTCAGGACCCATGAACCCACCAACGTGAGATTCCGCCCAAACGCCTGTGAGTGGACCTCGTGCAGCAAACATCATTCTCCCTGAAGGTGAGAACATTGCTCCAGTGAGCGGACCTGTGCCAACCACCACTACATTATCAGGGGATAATGGGTCTGTTTCTGCTGTCGTTCTCTCCCAGAGGATCTTGGATGAAACACCACTTCCACCAAGGTACAATCTAGCCCATTCTTTTTCCATCTCTTTCTTATGGATCTCTCCCTTGGTTAGGTCAACCTCTATATAATGTCCTGCGTAGCCTTTGTATGGAAAAGTCACTCTTGAACCTCCTCGATTTGAATCCCTAATATTTGAAATGCCGGTGAAACAGCTTTTCTACGCTGATGGAGCCCTTCAGGCTTTATTGAAGCCACACTGATTGCGCCATAGTCACATGCTTTGACACATGCAGGGTTTCCATTACAGAGGTCGCACTTCACTGCTTTCTTAGTCTGCGGGTCGATGGCAATTCCCCCATATATGCATGCAGTAACGCAGTTCATACAACCAATGCAAATCTCTTCCTTCACAAACAAAATCCCGTGTTCATTCTCTACTATTGCACCATTCGGGCACGCTTCTTGACACAGCGGTTTCTCACACTGCAAGCATACCATTGGAACGATCAGATTTCTGACTTCATCTTTTAGAATCTGAATCCTTGATCTCTTTGGGTTGAATGACTGAGTATGAGCGACAGAACAGGCCAACTCACAATTCCGACAACCTGTGCACAATTCTAAATCGATAGTAAGGATTTCCTTCACGGGCAGTCTCTCCGAATCTATATGCGCCTATCTCGTGCTCTACTACTGCCTTTAAGTTATTCCGCTAAGAAATATACATCCTACAAAGGTATTAGTAACGAATTCGTTGGATTCAGTTTGTTAGAATTTTCTAGCATTGCTGCGTTTCCACATAGTTTGAGATGTGGGACTATGACACAACCTTACGAACGAAACTCGTCCCCTGAGAGGAAAGAATTCCACAAAGTAGCGGATTCCATGCAAATCCCAGTAGTGGAATTTAATTTGGATTTCATATTACAATATGCAAATCCTGCAGCAGTGGTCTTGCTGAAATTGGATGAATCCAAATTTGCATTAGGTCTACATGTTGACAAATTAGTAGTTCCTGAACAACATGCACTTGTTCATGACGGTCTCAACTTTCTTCAAGGAGCTGCGGAACCCACCTCTCTCTCCCTTAGAGTAGTTAGAGGAGATGGAGTTTCAATTCCGTGTCAATGTTTTGCTGACAGGATTCTGAAAGGATCAAAAGTAACTGGATACATCGTTTACGTTGTTGACTTCTCCCGAAGAGAATCATCTGAGGAGAAAATACTATCCCGCAAAGAAATTCTCGAGTTTATGGTTGAATACTCTAGTTTTAGTGGGATTACAATTGTTGATGATGCTTACAAGCTTGAATATGTTAATGACAAATTTTGTGACATAATTGGAAGACGAAGAAGTGAGATATTGGGTCACGATTTTCGAGAATTTCTGCATGCTGATAGTCTTGATTTAGTTGCAGAGCGCTACAAAAAGCGCCAGGAAGAAGAAAACGTTTCTTCTGTTTACGAACTCAACTTTGTACGCAAGGATGGAGAAGTACGCAATATCCGGATGAATGTGGGTGCAATCCAGGGAGGAGATGGTCGAGTTCGTACCGTTGCTCAGCTCTTGGATATAACTGATGAGAAAGCGGGAGCACTCGCACTGGAAGAGTCCGAGTACCGATACAGGAATCTTGTTGAAAATATGGACTCCGGACTGAGTGTTGACAATATTGAAGGAAGAATGACCCTTGCAAATGATGCATTATGTCGCATGCTTGGTTATGATTCTCCGGATGAATTGATTGGTCAGAAAATAACAACGGTTCTTCATGGTTGGACTCAGAACCATGTCAATGAGAAAGTCAGGGATCGTCAGGCCGGCAAGATTGAACAATATGAAGCCCAACTTATCCACAAGAGTGGTGGAATGGTTCCTGCGATGGTTACAGCTTCTCCTTTGCTTGACCACAATGACGAATATATTGGTAGTATGGCTGTTTTTACTAACATCTCAGAATTGAAGAAAACAGAAGCTGAAGTTCATTTCCTTCTTGACTTACTTCTGCATGATATAGGAAATCAATTGCAACTCATTTTAGCAGGTGGTGATTTTCTTGAGAAAAACGCTCCACCAGATCAGATTGTACGCTCAAAGCGATATATCATGGATGGAGCACTTCGTTGTATGGAACTTATACAGAAAGTACGGAGAGCTGAAGAATCTAAATCTGAACCTCTCTCTCCCAATCTTCTTAGCCTCGTTGCTCGGGCTGAATCTGAGTTGCTCTTTAAACAACGAGGAGTACGAGTTGATCTTTCTGGATTAGGCGACAATATTACAGTCTATGCAGACCAAGCTCTTAGTCAACTCATCTGGAATCTTCTTGAGAATGCAGTAATTCACAACCCTAAGGCTGATTCCGAGAAGATGGTTGCAATCAGTGGAAGCATTACCGGGAATACTTTTACTCTCAGTGTGTCCGACAACGGTCCTGGCATCCCCGATGCCAAGAAGAACGAACTGTTTAATCCCACACGTAGGTACGGAGGTGTTGGTCTACATCTAGTCCGGAGACTGGCTGAGAAATATGGTGGTATACCAAAAGTACTAGATCGTGTGGAGGGGCATCCTGAAGAGGGACTCCGCATCGATATTCAATTCGAACTAGTGCCATGATTTGATGAAACAGTTGATTTCGATTCCTACAATCTGAACCTCTAATAGTGTAGGATATTACCCCTGGCGCGTAAAGAAGAGTATCTTCTACACACTCTGTGAAAAACACTACTACTAGTTTTTTCATTAACTTCAGAAGTTCTAACAGATGTCAACAAAAACATTTGGAGGTGATATGAACTGACCGATGTAAGAACTAATCACTCGCAGCCGCCCACAACTGCAACAACAACCAACCGCACGACACCACGACCCCAGACCCCACGCAAGGATTCCAGGACAACAGGATCTCAACAACAACCTGAAATCCGAACCTATACAACGAGCTGGCGACGCCCTGAAGGTTCTCCGAAGTCACTGGAGTACGAGGCTGCTGACACTGTTTCTAGATTCTGTCGTCGCGCAATGTCCCAGGCGAAGAGTCTTGCACCAATAGCATTCCAGCTCTTTCGCTCAGGAGCGATATTGAGTGGCGGTATTAGCGGAGCAGCCAAATTGCGAGAACACACAGGAATCGAGGAGAACCTTGCGCATTCGTACTTCTATTCTCTAGGAAATGCATGCAAGGTGCAGATGAGTCTTGTGGAGAAACTTGAGAAGATGAAAAATCTTTTCCAAGATGATTTTGGTGAGTGCATTCCCTCGATGGCGTTCTTCGGACAGGTGCCACGATATCTATCACTGACCATGGCAAAGATGTTCAAAGTGGAGGAGAGATGGATGAATGCCATAATCCGAGGTTTCTGTAACAAAATAGATGACAGACTATCTTATGGGTCAGGTCGTGTGAATGAACAGGAAGAAGCATACAGGAGGATGTTCAATGGTGACGAGAGAGTATTGAACAGGTTGCAGAGAATGCATGCGTTGGTGTTCATAGGAAAAACTGACATTCTTGTCAAAGGGATGGACAGGCTGGCCCAAGTGAGTCCGCCCCATTCGACATTTAGAGTGAAAAAGAAAGACTTTGTGAGAGCAGCTAGACGCTTACTGAAACGGGTCGAGAACAACATCGAATCGATGAAGCGTGATGGTAAGTACAGCAAGAGAGCAGATACGTTTGTGAGAAAAGTAAAGGACCTAACCGACAGGGTCGATGAGTTCGAAGACCTTCTTGAGCACATCCTACCCTCTGGGCGATTCCTGAAATCGTTAGCTGTAGTCATTAAGAGTAGACTTGGAGGACGATATAACTACGTGTCCGCTCTCAGAGATATCATTGCAGCCTGTCTAGTCACTGATGGGAAAGAGTTCATCAAGCATCTCACAGTCAGCAACTGTATATCAGTTCCCTTCAGTAGAACGACTCGTAACGAACTCCCAATGGAGCTACACATGGGTGCAAAGTATGTGATAGTTCGTGGAAACTCGACACAGATCACTGATGATTTTCTAAACGATGGTTACACAGAGTTCACAGTCAGACCCAATCGAAGAAGAAAGATCACAATGAGAGTGATAGCAACAAAGAAGATGAGGATCTTGATTTCTGAGGGTGCAAGAGTCAGGTCGGTGCGTGTACTGCCGCCAGAGGGACCAACAAAGAAAGTGAGATTCAACATCATTCTAGAGATCCCAGACTTCAAACCTAGCACAAAGTTTCTGGACCGCATAAAGATCAAGAAGAGGTCGGTAGAATCTGTGGGAACGGACCCGAATCGTCCATCCAAAAATGTGTTTGTTATTGGCTCAACAGAAAGAGTTCCACTTGGTGACACTAGTCGTGTTGAGTTGATATCAAAAAGGATTGTACGACTGAGAGATGTTGTTTTACCACGACTCACAAGAAAGAGAGCAAAGTACGAACGACAAAGCAAGAAGCGGATGTCGTATAAACTGAAGAAAGAGATTGTGATGGTCCATGCACGTATTGCAAGACTGAAGACTGAGCTTGATAGAGGCTGCGGGCGACTGCTAGCAGAGGTCGTGTACGAATACAGACCAGAGGTCATAGGCTATGAAATGAGCATATCAAAGATGAGCACAAGAGGCACAAGAGGAGCCCTGGCTAAAGCGATAACTCACATGCCAAAGAGACTAGAGGCCATAATGGAATACACATTAGAAGTGCTTGACGTGAAAGGAGTCACAGTGGAAACAAAGGGTGTTGCACCAAGGGTGAGTACCCATGTGAACTGTGGAGGCCGGCTAAGAACTACTGATGACTGGGATACTCTAAGATGCAATGAATGTGGTGAGAGAGTGAACAGGCATCACAATGCCGCAATGACGTACGCTAACCGAGCCCTGTCCGCATATCAGGGCCAATCCAGACTTTTCACAAGAAGTGACACGTTTGGACAATAAAATAATATGCGTAATGATTATGTCATCTATGTAGGTATATTCCGCATCAGAGGTGCATTCGTATGTTTCCTGACTCTATACTAATCAAGAATGGCTATGTCCTCACACTCAACCCGAAGCGCCAGATTATTCGCGATGGAGCTATTTACATTGAGAATGAGAAAATTATTGCGGTTGGGAAAACTGAAGCCCTCAAGGCACACAAAGCTGAGAAAGTCATTGATGCAACGAACAAGATTGTGATGCCCGGACTCATTGATACACATGTTCATCTAGCACAGGCTTTGATTCGAGGATGTGCTGATGATGTAGCTCTTGTAGACTGGCTCAAGAAGTATGTCTGGGTCCTACAGGGTAATTTTACTCATGATGATGGAAGGGTTTCCGCAGAACTCTGTATGGCAGAGATGGTCCGGACGGGAACCACCTCTTTTGTGGAGTGCATGATTCACTCAAGATACGGCTTCGATGGGATTGCCAAGGCAGTAGACAAGGTTGGAATGCGCGGTGCACTTTCGAAGATAGTCATGGATTTGACCGGCTACGCTGATAGTTCAGACATCATGTATCCTGGAATGGTTGAAGATGCAGAGGTGTGTTTGACCGAGACCGAACAGATGTATAACAAGTGGCATGGAAAGGCAGACGGTAGGATTCAGGTCTGGTATGGACTGAGGTCTCTTGGAGGCGTCACTCCAGAGCTATTCAAGGATGTTGCACTCAAGACCCGTGAGAAGAACACCCACATGACCATGCATCTTGGAGAGGTAATTGACGATGTTCGATATGTCAAGGAAAATTTCGACATGAACCTCTCGGGATTTGCCCGTGAACATGATTTACTTGGTCCTGAGATGATATTTGCTCATGGAATCCACTTTGAAGATGCGGAATTGAAAGTGTTGGCTGAAACAAAATCGAATATTGCCCACTGTCCAGCAAGTAACACAAAATTAGCTTCTGGTTTTGCTAAGATTCCCCAGATGCTCGAGCTTGGTGTGCCAGTTTCATTAGGCTGTGATGGAGGTCCTAGTAACAATACCTATGATATGATCCGTGAGATGAGACTTGCAGCTCTTATTCACAAACCGGTTGCGAACGACCCTCTTGTTGTTAGTGCAGAGAATGTGATTGAGATGGCTACCCTTGGTGGAGCGGTCGCAATGGGTATTGATGATAAGGTTGGATCCTTAGAAGCTGGAAAGCTTGCAGACATCATCCTCATCGATATGCATGACCTTGGACTCACTCCCTCAGTCAATCCTGTTTCAAATCTTGTCTATAGCGGGAATGGATTGAGTGTTGACACAACCATTGTTAATGGTAAAATTCTGATGAATAACAAGCAGCTCGTGACCCTCAATATAGAACAGGTCAAAAGCAAGGCTCGCACTCACATTGTTGATCTGTTAGAGCGGGCTGAGGTTGATATCAGCCCTAAATGGCCTATTCTTTAACTGTTTCAGGCTATTATTGCCTCTCTTTCAAAGAGCTTGGCTCCAATCAATACGAAGACGAGTGTGAAGCCTATCATATAGGCTACATTGATAGAGAGTCCAATCAGTGTTCCAGTCCCTGCCAAAACAGCATTCAGGAATAGAATTGCATGAGTGAATGGTATTGCGAGGATGATAAATCCGAGAATTCCACCATATTGAAGAATGCTCCCTGTAAAGCCGAGAATCCCAATGGCAAAGGTTGGAATCAGCATTACCATGCTGTTAACTGACTCTGAAGTAGCTCTGTCTTTTGCAAGGCATGATATTACTACTCCAATTCCTATCGCACATAGTAACACTAGAAACTGACAGAACATTATGAGTGGTATTGTTTCCGCATTGACAGTGTACATACCTATGTATAATTGTTGATAATCCTCTGAAAGACCAGCAACTCTCATGATTATTGAGAAGTTGTATGCTAGGATTCCCACTGCTGTGAAGAAAGAGTATATTGATGTTAGAGCAATGCCTGCTACTAGCTTTGCGCCTAGAATCTTTATTCTACTCATCGGCACTACTAACAATGCTTCAAGCGTTTTGGCCTCCCGTTCTCCTGCAAATGATTTGCTGATGTATGGCGCAGGAGCAAGAACCGATGTTAACATGACCAAGAAGATTGCTAACTGATGTCCGTAATTTACTTCTGGTGCGATTGTGTACCAGTTTACGTTGACGTTTCTTACAATAATGATCTCGTTAATGACACTCTTCGCAAAACCATCTAACCTTGCTGCGGCAGCAGTAGCACGGACGTTCGCTGTATTCACCCATACAACTAACGTAGTTTGGTTGCTGGAAAATAGATCTTGCGTGAAATTTTCTGGTATCCATACCCACACCGAAAGCGTCTTTTCAGCAATCATAATTTCTCCTTGTTCTCTTGTGATATTGACAAGGGGATCAATCAATAACTTCGGTGTCGACTTATTTGCAACAATTTCTTCATACAGTTTCCGCCCCCATTCTCCGTCATCCTCAATTGTGATGAAGACCTGTTCTGATTCCGTTGTTTGCGCAACAATAAAGGAGAGAAATGCTCCCTGAAACATCCATGCAAACATGGGACTGATGATGAATCCTAATATCAACCAGCGTGAGCGAAAGACCTCTCTGATCTCTTTTCGTATTAACCACTGGACCTTGATATCAACTCCCGGGATTCTCATGGTTCTGTACCTCCGTAGACACCTTCCCCAGTTACAAGTCCCGTGAAGACCTCCTCAAGATTGGCAGCACGGAATTTCTCTTCAAGCTCACTTGGTTTTCCAACTGCAATGAGTTTTCCTTCATTCAATATTCCTACTCTATCGCAGAGTTCCTTGACCTCATTGAGATCATGTGTCGTCAGAATCACTGTCCGTTTTTGTTCAGAACTGAGTTTCTTCAATAGGTTTCGAACAATCCGTGCACCAAGGGTGTCAATTGCAGTCGTGGGCTCATCTAGGAATAGAATCTCAGGTTCAATTACTAAGGCTCTTGCAACGAGGACTTTTCGTTTCATGCCCCCACTGAAACCCTTCACCTGGTAGTCCTCTTTATCCTTCAAGCCAACAATCTCAAGAAGTGTGTCTGCTCTTTTATTCAGGTCCTCTTCTGGGATACCATAAAGACCTCCATAGTAGATGAGGTTCTCTCGTGCAGTGAGTCTATCATAGATACCTGCTTCCTGTGGTAAGAGACCGACTCTTTGTCGTATGAAGTCAATATCCTCCGTAACATCTTTCCCAAGGACGTAAGCTTTTCCCTCTGTGGGAGTGAGTAGTCCAACCAGAACCCGAATGAGCGTAGTTTTTCCAGCCCCATTTGTTCCAATAAGACCGAACACCTCACCTCTTGATATCTCTAAGTCTACACTATCAAGAGCTATTACTTCTTTTTTCTTTCCCTTCTGGAAGATCTTGGTCAGTCCTTCAGTTTTGATGACAATATCATCTGTAATCATTAGTACAACAGTCCTAGTGTGATTCTATTTCACGATGTCTACTTTTGGAAATGGCGGTTCTCCCTTGAGATCAACAAGGAATTCGTATGCTCGTGCAGTTTCCTCATCACCACCTTCAATGAATAGAGTGATTGAACCCTCTGCACCATTCACGCCGCCTGCAGAAATCGGAATTGCCTGAACGTCAAAAAGTGCTTCAAGCGCTTCAATCTCGGTAAAGGTAAGGGCTTCATGAAGTGCGATTGCTCCAACTGGAGTTCCTATCGCATAATCCCAGTCCTCTTTTCCAAATTGGCCACAGAACTCTTCGTATGCAACTGGAATTGACTTCTCAAGACCGACAGCAACAATGAGTTTGATATTCCTTGATGCTACAGGACCAAGAAATACGCCAACAGTACCCGCTGTTTCATGAGCTAAGAGAACTATGGGGACGTAATTTTCGTCAAGAGCATTAGCACTCTTGATAATCACATCATCAGGACCTAGTTTGTCAAGGACATCGATAACTTTCTTATTCTCCAATAACTTTCCTTTGTGGAAGATAGCATCAGAGGACCTCTTTGTACCATCGGTCACTGCTAGACCCTTGGGAACAACTATGCCCGCAATATGTAGTGTCTTATCGTATTCACCAAGCAACTCTTCAACAATATATCCAGAGGTAGTTCCCACTGTTATACAGACATAACCATTCTTCAGGGCGTTCTGTACTATGTCCGTGGCTAGAATTCCACGTGCTATCAATCTCTTGCTCTCGGCTGGTGTTAATGTGGCTAGTAGTTTCTTCATGTGTGCTCACTCCAATTATTTATGATACGATGATTCGGCCTCTCGGACAATCCGTCGGGAAACCTCTCTAATGTTATTGTAATACTCCTCTAGTTTCAGCTTCTCCATATCAAGGATACTTGCGAGAGCGGTATCATTTCTCACAGCATCCAGAAGACTTGTGCCAGCTGCCTGAGCAATGTTACTGAGCGCTCTGAGTTTTTCATGTGCCTTTGGTCTTTCTAAACCTGCTTTTGTAAGCAAGGTCACAACATATTCACTCATGATTGAGTCGTTAGAAAGGTTGAGGTTCCTGTTAACAGCTTTAGTGTCAATCGTGAGCCCCTCAATCACTCGGCTCAACTCTCTGACCATGTAGTCTGTAAGAATGAATGCTTGAGGAATGATGAATCGCTCTGCTGAAGAATGAGAGATATCACGTTCCTCCCAACTAACAACATTCTCCAAGGCTGGTGGAACAAGCGACCTCACAATTCTTGCCAGACCTGATAATTTCTCACACGTCACAGGATTGCGTTTATGTGGCATCGCCGATGAGCCAACCTGTTTTCCTTTGGCAAATGGCTCGTAGGTTTCTGCAATTTCCGTTCTCTGCAGATTTCGTAGATCTGTTGCAATCTTATCAATGGTTGATGCCAGATTTGCAAGAGCTGTTATGGCTTCAGCAAGCCGGTCGCGTTGAATTATTTGTGTAGTTGCAATTGGGACATTCAGTCCAAGGTTTTCCAGAACTTTCTTTTGAATATCAAAACCGGATGGACCTAATGCAGCATGACTCCCAGTCGCTCCAGATATCTTTCCAACTCCGACGGTTTCTTTGGCACTTAGAATTCGGTTCTTGTGACGGTGAAACTCTTCTAACCAGACAGTGAAACGTATTCCATAGGTGATTGGCACCGCGTGCTGTCCGTGAGACCGACCCACAGCGACTAGGTCTTGGGTCTCCTTTGCTCTTTTGATCAGTGATTTACATAAAGTGTCAATCTGTGGTTCTAAAACCTCAAATGCTGCTTTCAATTGCAGTCCGAGCGCAGTATCTTTGATATCATTGCTTGTGAGTCCAAAGTGAATCCATCTGGCTCCGGGACCTTTACATTGCTCTGCAATGGCTTCGAAAAGGGCAACCACGTCATGCCTTGTTCTCTTTTCAATTTCCATGGTCCTTTCAAGTGTAACAACATCTGGCTTTGCGGTCTTTCTGATATCTTTTGCAGCTTCTTTTGGAATCAAGTTCATCTCAGCTTGTACTTCAGCTACAGCCGCCTCGATACTCAACCAGAGTGAATGACGGTTCTCTTCTTCAAAAATAGTCACCATATCTGGATGACCATATCTTCCATAGTCAATAGGACTGACAGGCATAATACTACAATCTCGCTGATGTTAGGATTTTACATGCCTTGATATGGTTTACCGTTCATTGTTAGTTGGACCAACTTAGACACCAGAGAATAAATCTATTCTGTGGTCCGCTCTTTTCACCTGATAAGATTAACGTCAGTGATTACTGACGATCAGCGGCGTGGAGGTGTGTCCCAGCTCGGACAACGTAGACTGCCGCGGTAACAGCCGCGTGCAGCATGATGGTGAAGAGCGACCAGAGAGGAACGCCCAGAATCACAAATACCAATATGTGAAGGTTGTAGAGGTTACGCCGTCCCGCCACTCGTCGGAACCCTCGTTCAAATCGCCCGTAGTTGTCAAGGCTCTCTCCCATTGTTCTGCTAAACAAATCGTAGACCATCCGATAGAAGGCCATCAGTGTGATGGATACTGCAGCCAGCAGAAAAGGCAGTGTTCCCCAGAAGGCGCTGAGATAAGTTGCCAGTGCTATCAGCCAAGTGAACTCAAACAGTAAGTCGAAGGTGTGTTCCAGTTTGCCCAGCCGAGTGGTCTGATGCCGGATCCGAGCCAGCTTCCCATCTACGCCGTCGATCACCCCCACGACGAAGGTGAGCAGGGCTCCCGGCAGAAGCTGGCCGAAGAGAAAGAACGCAGCCGTTAAGTAGGCCACTACGTTGCTTGCCACCGTGACCATGTTGGGAGTGACCCGTGTGTCTGATAGATGGTATGTCAACGAAATTTCAAGTGGTCGGTTCAAGTAGTGGGCTATAAAGTCTGAAGCGCCCCGCCCCTTCTTGGTGTACTTCGCCAGAATTCGCTTCGCTCGCTTCGCATCCTCCTCTGTATCAACATCGACCCAGTAGTGTCCGCTCACATCCACGACCTGCGCCTCCCCCGCTTCCGCCGCCAGTCTAACGCATTCCACAAATTCTACCTTTCCCGCTTCCGCCGCCGCTATTGCATACTTGAAGATTTTTGGGGAGCACTTGAAGAACCCTGTGTCCACGCCAGTCCACGTCGAAAGGTTCTTGCCAGCATCCACAATCTGACCGTCGCGTTCCAGCACAAGAGTGTCGTCAGTAGAGTACTGAACCCGATCCACTGCCAAGACAAGAGTCCCCTTGAGATCCACTCGTTGTAGTTTCAGCACAATCTCAGGGTCAAAGATATGATCACCCATGCAGAGGATGAAGTCTTGATCACAGAAACCGCGGGCCGCCACGAAGGAATGAAGATTTCCCCGAGACCAGTGTTCAGCGCGGATATACTGTATATTCAGCCCTGCATAACTCGTGCCAATCTGCTGCTGAATCCGATCCCATTCACAACCCACCACCACGTGAACTTCTACGACTCCCGCATCTCGCAATGAGCGCAGCACTCTTTCCAACAGAGCAACCCCAGCCAACGGATGTAGTTGTTTCAATGTTTCTTCGCTCATCCTGCTGCCCTTTCCAGCTGCCAAAACTAGGGCACACACCGTCTTGCTCTGTCCCAGAGCTCTCGAATCTGTTTTCATATGTATATCTTCCTTCACTACCTTGCTTTCCAACTTCTTTTAACCTCTACTGTGAGAATCGAGCGAGCTTGTGAGCTTGGTACAAGGGCCTGTCATTCCTTGTACTGCAAGGATCCAAGGGTTGGCAATTCTGGACATTCTATCCCCGATGTCGACGCTGAAACAAAAACGTCAACTCATCTGCAGAATCTTGAATACTCCATTGATATACGAGAACGCGCCCCCAGTGCCGTAACTAGAAGGACAGAGTATTCGACTTTATCGTACTTATAACAAATGGTCATTTACCACAGTACCAAACACTAGAACTTGATAAACTAGATAGTTACATGTGATAAAAACTTTCTACTTAAGACTTCGCTATTCACAAGCACTACTAATCAACGACGGAAGAACGCTATTAGAGCGGTTTGTTGCCGGAAATAAGGTATGTGGATATTGCATTTGGGCAACAGAGATGTACGTCCATAAATGACAATGGACTGACTCTGTGAGGCCTGAGAACGTGTCTGGTAAACCTCACATGATTGTTGTCATTTTCTGATTTGAAACATCTGCATCTTTTTTCTTGATACTCTTTAGAAGGTCATCATAACGGGTCATGCGGGCGCCTCCTTACTTGGGGGCCCTCATTCGTCTTTTAACATTGAGATTCCGTTCTATCAAGTTTCGTACCATGAAACATCTTATCAGCATCATGAACTATCTGAGAATTATGGACTCCCACGCAGTTACTGATATTCTCAAGGATGCTCATGATATTGAAACTAATGGATATTCTAAGGTTTCTAAAGAAATTCGAGATTCTTTGGTTCTAGGTACGATGTTCCATAATGAGGCTTCTAGAGAAGTGCAAGTCTGTAAACTGACTGGAGCTCGATTGGGAGTACCTGTGGTTGATCTAAGCTGGAAAAATGTTGAATCAAAAGAAACAACTGTCCTGCTTGATGAAGTACGGCTGGCAAGCGATGCAGTAGATCTTCTCCTTACTTCCTTCTCAAGCAGTGAAACCTTTAGTGAAGGAAGGAAACTAACCGAGAAATTCCCAACATTTTCTGATGTGCCACTCATAAACCTCCATGATGATATCTACAACTGGCAGACTGCCCTCTCTCATGTGTTAGGATTTCAAAATAACATTGGAGACCTCTCTGGAAAGCAAGTCGTAGTGTCCTGGGGATTTGGCTCTAATTTTACTAATCCTGCAATTGCGCACTCGCTCATGGTCACAAGCGCCCTTGCTGGTGCTGATGTTCGCGTCGTAGCTCCACCAGACTTTCCCACCCTTGGTCGTGTTAGAAAAGAAGCCGCGAAATCTGCGGTTGCAGTCGAAGCGACCTCTGACTTTGTCAATGCCTTCAAAGATGCAGATGCAGTTTACGTACTCAACTGGTTTCGTTTGAATGACTTCAATCACCCTGATAGAAATGCGCAACACGCTAGCAAGTACAAGGACTGGTATCTAACACAAGACCTTCTCCCTGATTCTTGTGTCCTTTCCACTGACCCCTCTGTCCAGTCTGATATTACAGTTAGCTCAGAACTACTCCAAGATTCTCGTTGCATTAACACATCATGGTTATCACGTAGGGTGCAGATTCTAGCTGCAGCTATTGATCGTGTTCTCCGTGAGAGTAGTGGAAGTGACATACACTCAATTATCTAATCTTCGAAAGCGCAGTCTAGTAGAAACCGTGTTCGAGTAGACACAAGGAAACGCGGTGCGAGCTGTTGATCAAAGTGATTCTTCACAACTGGGGAAGTCTGAGCTTTTTGAGTGTACTGGGAGGTGATTTTTCACACAGCGCCTTATTGACGGAAATCTCTAAATAGAACGAAAAAGACTTCGACTTGATTCTTGAAGAACATCTCGGGAATGGGAATTGAAAAGATGAGTATACACACTGAAAATATCATTGACTATATTCGAAAACACTATACAATTATCATATCCGTTGCTATTGTTCTCAGTCACGTAGCTCCCTACTACATTTTTGGAACTAATTCCTTAATTGGTATCCATGACACATTTGATTCAAATCTGATATGGTACAAGGTATTAGCAGATAGCGGAATGGTTTTTGCTCCATCTGATGCAATCGTACCTGGTTTTATGGATGGCCTTCCGAGAATATCTTTTGGATCAGAATTCTACATTCTCTATTGGTTAATAGCAGTGTTTGGACTATTATGGGGTTTCATCATCAACAATACAGTTATGCATATTGTCGGGTTTACAGGAATGTATCTCCTACTTAAGACACACTTTCTCAAAGAAGAGAAATACCATATCATATGCCTCGGAGTCGCCATATGTTTTGCAATTCTTCCTTTCTATCCACCTTCAGGTCTATCTGCTTCAGGCATACCCCTCGCACTCTATGCATTCTTAAATTTCAGACAAAATCAGTCTTCTTGGAAAGATTGGTTACTCATTATTATTATTCCATTTTACTCATCAATTGTCTATTCATTTTTCTTCTTTTTAACAGCTATTGGACTTCTATGGTTCACTGATTTTGTGCGTGATAGGAATCTACACCAGAAATTCCTAGGTGCTATAGCTCTAATGACAGGTGTATTTTTTGTAATCGAATATCGACTTGTGTCAAGCTTGTTGTTTGATTCCTGGTTTGTATCACATCGAATTGACTATGTATTAACAGGTGTCAATATTATCGACGCAGTTAGACAAGCTCGGAATATTTTTATCTATGGTCATTACCATTCACCATCTAATCATACTCCAATAGTTGTGCTGACCATAGGTATTGGTTTTCTGTTTCTTCTTTTGAAATATTGGCCAAAATTGAATCTCAATATTGAGAACCATCATGAAACAATTCAGAGAGTTCTGCTCCTTTCAATCGTATGCGTCATAATATCTGTCTGGTATGGTGTATTGGCTTTAGAACTTCTTATACCAGTCAAGCAATACTTCTCAATACTCCGTACGTTTAATTTTACTAGATTCTATTGGTTGAATCCAACGATTTGGTATATATTATTTGGACTGGGTCTGACCATACTCTATCAAATCTTTAGCAAGTATAAAAAATCGAACCTCCATCTTGGTCAAATTATAATCATCATTATCCTCCTACTTCAGATAAGTTTCATTTATCCCACAAGTTGGGTAACAGCATCACAACAGACTATGGGACATGATGATATTACCTATGCACAATTTTATGCAGAAAGTCAATTCATGCTGATCCGCGATGATATAGGGCTTCCTCAAGAATCATACAACGTGATTAGTATAGGACTCCATCCTGTAATCGCAAAGTACAATGGATTCTATACACTCGATGGATATTCTTGGAACTATCCCCTTGAGTACAAACATCGGTTCAGAAACATCATTGCTTTTGAGCTTGCGAAGAATGAATCACTAAGATCATATTTTGATGGATGGGGAAACAGATGTTATACATTTGTGGATGGATTGAACGCTGCATCAATGTACACAAAGGACAAGATTGTCACATTAGATAATCTTCAGCTTAATATTACTGCGCTACACGAGCTTGAGTGCTCATATATTTTTTCAGCAGTTAATATTTCGAACTATGTTTCAAACAGTCTGCAACTACTCAATGTGTATGAGCATTCAGAATCTGCTTGGAGAATATTCCTTTACGAAGTGATTTGAGGTTGTGTTGTTATGTCTATTGTAGCTCATGTGAAGACAAAGGGGAATGTCATTGGTGACACAAAGAAAGTAATGAATCTAGCAAATTGGAGTGAGCATATTGATGGTGATAACATCTTCGTCAAGGTCAACTATATGTCTGATCAGGTCATACCAGGTTTATGTACATCACCTTGGATGTTAGAAGGTGTACTGCAAGAGCTAAAGTCCCACGGCAAAAGAGTAACAATAGGGGATACAGATTTAGCAACAAATAAGCAACTAGTACGAGCAATACATGATTGGGGTGTCATTGATATCTGCAAGAAATACAACATAAAATTCGTTAATCTATCCGATGAACCGACAACTAATAAACCGACTCAAATACAAGATACAATCGAGTCTATCCCTATCCCAAATATCATTCTTGAAGCTGACAATGTGATAACTCTACCAGTTGCGAAGACACACTATCTTACCCGCCTAACTTGTTCTCTGAAAAACCAATGGGGCACAATTCCACGGTTTCGTCAACAATATCATCCAATTGCTGACATTCTAATCCCTGAAATCAACAGAATCTTGGATGTTGATTTGACTATTGTAGATGCAACAATTTGTATGGAAGGCGAAGGACCTCGTACTGGAATTCCTAAAGTAGTTAACTCTATATTAGCCTCTCACGATTTGGCTGCAGCAGACCGATGTGTACAAGATATCATGGGCTTATCTGGAGAAATAAAGCATATCAATAATGCTGCTAATATAATCAAAGACTTCCAATTGCAATACGAAATACATGGAGATCCCCTTGAAACCTTCAAATTCATTGAAGCCAAAAAGACAATTGTAACCAAATTTGAAGAACTATTCAGACATATTCCTGTACTGAATACGATCATCTTCAAAACAGGACTCTTTGCTATTCCATCTAGGATTGCTACTGAATACAATACATTCTATTACTACCGGAAATACGGTATCAAATATCGTGAGGAAGTGCTTGAACTAGCTCCACAATACAAGGATCTCTATATTGGCTTACCTGGATATCAAGAACCTTGAGTCTATTCCTGTTGGTCCAAATAATTTTCTGGGCTAGTAGAGGTTTCAATCCCGCGATACTTCCGTGCCATCTCCAATAGACCTCCAAGTTTAGTGCCTATCATAGATGTAGCAATCGCTCCAACAAACAAAGTTACAACTTGACGTAGTAGATGCTCAGTGATTGCTAATGGTAATGCCACTGTTTCAAATGGCGCTCCTACAACCAATAGTGATAGAATAAATCCCATTACTAGTTCATACGTTCCAAAACCACCTGGAGTTATTGGAACAGTCATAGAGAGAAAGGCTGCAATCGTGGCAGTCATCGTTTCAACAACTGGAAAGTCATAACCAATGGCCCCTGCAATTATAAACAGAGTCATTCCCTCACATAGCCAGATAGGTATAGATAATACAAAAAGGAAAACAAGCTGACTCTTCGAACTTCCTAAATCCCTTATAGTTGAAGATGCTGAAGCAATAAGTCTACAGAGAACTATAGAGAGTTTATCCCATCTAGAGAATAATCTGTTCACTATATTGATCAATCTACTTGGCATAACCGCGATAAGAAGTAGTCCTACGAAGAGCATCAAGATGATTATTGAAGCAATGATGACAAATAGTCCCATAGTTGGTTCTTGCTGAAGGTCTATTCCGACAATAGCTAATAAACTGGAGAAAAGGAGCAAAATAGCCATCAAATCGAACAGCTTGTCTGTAACTACTGAGGCTGCCGCCTTTCCAACTGGCACTTTGTATTCGGTATTCAATAGGGCGATTTGAGCACCTTCTCCGATTCGTGCTGGAATGAAGACATTCAGAAACCATGATACAAAGAGAATATTCACGTAGAACTTGAATGGGATACTTTCCTCTCCTACTATTATTTGAAGTCTTTTTGCTCTAAATATAAATGCTCCAAGGAAAGCTATCAGAAAGAAGACTAGATAGATTGGATTTGTGGTGACTCGTAGAAACATTTCAATAATTCTATCTAAGCCAACAATGAGAATCATTATACTTACTAAAATTATAGCAATTAGAACTGATGCTGCAATTCTTCGATGATTACCCAATGATTCCACCACTGTGAATCGCAAATTATGATTGACTTTTAAATTGCTCCCAATACTTATTTACATGAAATTCATAACTATGAGAATCCAAAATCGGATGCAATGAATTGAGCAGCTCGTTCTCCAGACTGAATACTAGCATCCATATTACGTATTCTTGGAAACACAGTAGCTGTGCCAGCATTATATAATCCATCCAACCCCGACTTACTTCTAGGCATTATTTTAGCGTAATCCGAGGTGAAGATCGGTTCTGCATATCTTGTACGAAAGACCTTGTACCAAAGAACTTCACTTGTTGGAATAACATTCTTCAAATCGCCTAAATACTCGTTGAAAATCTGTTCGTCTGAAAGATGCAAATCATTTTCTGATCCTCCATATTTCAATGCCCAATGAAACTTGAAAGGATAATGATCATGCAGATTTGAATGTTGGAATAGCAAACCAAATCTTCGTCTGAAAATATTCAACCAATAGTGATTTGTGAGGTGGCGACGAGTTGCAAAAGCAACTTCAACCGCAGGACAATATCTTACTTTCTCATATCTTTTGACAAGTTGATTCGGAAGATTTTTAGCTATTGATAGGAAATCCGGTACCGCAATTGTGTTGATAAGAGCATCATACTTGATGACCTCTGATCCAACTTTGATTTCCTTTTTCTTCAAATCTATTTCCTTCACTACTGTTTTCTTTTTGATATCAACTTTCTTTTGAAGACTTCTTTCAAATTCAGATACAAAATGATGTAATCCCACACTGGGATAACCGAATTTTCCTAGAATTTCCTTGTTAACAAGTCGCATAGCAAACTGTTTCGCAGATATTTTTTCTAGAGGAATATTGAATTTATTCTCTGCATAGAGTGGAACGAAAATTTTCTCAGTAATTTCTTTTCCTGCTGTTCGTAATAACCACGTCTTTGCATCTAGTGAGTCATCCAAACTCGCTGCGTTAAGAGTAAATAGAGTTCTAAGTCCAAACCATCCATATCTTATTCGCCCAAGAGGGGATAGATATGCAAATTGAAGTAGTTCATGTGGTTGAGCAAAATCCCAAACTTTCCCATCTGCAACAATACCAACTTTCACTCTCTTCCAGTTGATAGTGTCAACCATTCCAAACGCTTTGAAATATTTTAGAGTGTGTTTATCATGAGGAAATATGTGGTGATAGAAAACGGGTAAAAAATGACCATCCATTTCAAAACTACTGGCCAAACCACCTAGATGATCCTCTTTCTCTATAATGGTGATTTCGGTTTTATCCATCAATTCATGAGCCGCTGCCATTCCAGATAGTCCCCCACCAAGTACTACAACTCGCATTGTTACACCTCACACACTGTGTGAACGCTTCCAGTTCAAACATAAACATAAATCTTGTTAGGTATTCAACAGTTTTGCATGTTCTGCGATATCAGAGTCGAGCATTAATGCTATCAAACAGAATCCTTGGTGAGAAGAGCTGGTTGACGAGGACAACTCACCTTCATAGAACTTTTATCGATAGATTACTTGTCATCCCATAAGATGTGGCGCATCATCCGACCTGATTCAGTAAGAGTATGGAAAGATTCTGAGGTCTTAAACCGGCTATCGCGATACAGAGCAATAATTGACAAGAAACGGATTGCAAAATATCTGATTGCTAAGAAGTTTGCATTCGAAGGAAACCTCTCCAAATCTACACAGCAATTATGGAAACTCCACAAAGAGAGTTCCACTCAATTTTGTGAGTATGTTTCCAAAGTGGATAAGAAAGAGTTAGGACTATCCAAAGGACACGTTCCATCAACCAGTTTCTTGGACCTGAAAATTGAGATTGCAAATCGAATCCTTGCAGACTGTCACTTTTGTGAACGAAAATGTGGTGCTGATCGTACTCTCGATGAGAAAGGTTGGTGCAAATTAGGATCTGAATCAAGGGTCTCTTCTGCATTCTTACACACTGGCGAAGAGGCCCCACTTGTGCCTTCGGGAACTATCTTCTTCTCCTCATGTTGTCTTGGCTGCGTCTTCTGTCAGAATGCTGATATCTCTACAAATCCAAACTCAGGACAGGTTGTGAGTTCAGAAGGGGTTGCTGCGATAGCTGAAGGTCTCTTTAGAGATGGCGCACTGAATATCAATTACGTTGGTGGTGACCCGATTCCCAACACTCATACAATTCTTGGCTCACTATCGTATCAACAATCGAATGTTACACAACTCTGGAATTCAAACCTCTATTGTTCAGAGGAAACTATGCATCTTCTAGCAGATGTTTTTGATGTGTGGTTGCCTGACTTCAAGTATGGAAACAACGAATGTGGAGAGCGTCTCTCAGAAGTACAGAACTATTTTGATATTGTTTCTCGAAATCATCTGATGGCTTATAATTCAGGTGAGGTGATTATCCGTCACCTTGTGATGCCTAACCATCTGGAGTGCTGTACAATCCCCATTCTCGAATGGGTAGCAGAGAATATGCCAAATTGCATTGTGAACATAATGGGACAATATCGAACTGAACATAGAGCCCGAAGTGAGCAAGACAAATTCCCTGACATTGCTCGCAGAGTCAGTGCGCAAGAGATGCAGATTGCACGAGCGAAGGCTGATGAACTGGGAATTTGCTGGCGGCCTGTGGATTGATGTGCGACCACTTTACAACATTCTAACGATAAAAAACGAACTACTCTCTATGGAATACTATATATCTAGCAGTTCCCACTCAGGTTCTAGCAATTGATGGTGACTATGCCCAGGTAGATTTTGGTGTAGCAAGTAAGAAAATCTGCGTTACTCTTCTTCCAGAACTTGAGGTAGGCAAGTATGTTATCATTCACACTGGTTGTGTTATTGAGAATATGAATAACATGACTAACATCTCTTCCAGCTTGATTCTACGACATGTCACCGCGAGACATTGATAGTCCATATCCCAATTCACGTAGGGCACGGCGGAAGGTACTTTCAGCGCTTGCTGGAACCACGATATGTCGTTCACCGGCCAGCATGCACAATGACTGCAAACCGGAGTTGTTGGTAATAAGCTGAGCCAACACAGTGTCCTGTGCTACTATCAACCGCGCAGGACCAAGATCTACAAGCTGCGATACCCGTTCAGCCATGTTCTTGAAGAATACTGCCACGTTATTCGGTAAACCATCACCAGCTCTTGCTTTCAGAAAGGTTTCTATGTCAGCCAGATGATATCCATCCTCCAGAGCCTTGATGAGGTTGGTGGCATGGATTTTCCACACTACATCGGAAGTTTTCTCTGAGAACATCTCCAAGATTAACACATCTCTTGGAGGAAGAGGTTTTATTGCCACCACATCAAAATTGGGAAGAACCTTGAGAACTTCCTGTGCTTCTATCGGTGAAGGAATGTAATCCTCGTTCAGTTCCAAACACCAAGAACCCAACCCATTGATGCGAAAGTACAGTAGACCATCATACTGACTTAGACAGTCCAAATCATCTACTCCCCATAGATTACCATAGTCGATACGAGCCCCAGAGGGATGAATGTAGGCTACATCAATCAACCCCATCGTGGCTGCATATTCAAAGAGAAACGCCAACATATACCTTGCTTGCACGATATGCCATTTTCCGGATGGGCCATACCCTAAACACCCATGGTATGAGTCTTCGATGTAGAGTGTCCATAAGTCGCGGGAAACCTTGAACGCATAACCAGAAGCACGTACGAAGCGTGAGAACTCGTCGAAGGCAATCCACTCATGTGATGGACAGGCTCTTAGAGTCTTCACGATAGCTGTGCGCCTACTAGGCAGTGCGGTCATATTGCGTTTCCCTTTTCCCGTCTGTCCCCTAATTGCGTGGACCCGATTGAATTCATCCAGTAGCTTGGTCTTCAACCAAGAATTCCAAGATTTCCGAATCACTTGTTGCGGGGACGATTTAAGCGCACGCTTGCCAGCTGATGTGAGGCGGAGTTCATTCCCGGAGAGCTTCACTAGACCTGCACTTTGTAGAATCAGCGGCCAAGCAAACGCCTTGATGGGACCCGGAGATGTTTGCCAGCTGTCTGAACCTTCGTTTGGTGGATAGAAATCCCCGCCCTGTAAGACCTTTGTAATCATCCTCATGCTCGCAGCAGTTGGCCTTTTCGTCTTTTCACTCGCTCGAACCTTGCAGGTATCTATCAGACGCAAGACTGCTTGCACATCATGCAGGGCATTACTTTCGGTTTCACACCTAGTCACAGGAATTCTTGGCGTATGTTTCTTACTCTTGCGAGTGGAGTGGTTATACTCGTATGATGTTATGGTCACTGTGGTAGATAGCTCACGCGTAGTTTCTACCCGGGTAGAAGGTGTTCTAGGTACGAACTCCTTCAATCGTTCTCTCAAATCATTAGGCATGGCTCCATTGTAGATAAACAAAGAGAGTAGCGAAGGCGTTTCCACCTCACCAAAACTGCTTGTTTGATCTTGGTCAGAGTTCACTCCGTATTTGGCACGATAAACAACCTCATCAAGACGTGAAGAAGAAGAATGAACCACTTCAGCGACTGTTTCTTGCTGGACTGGATCAAGCTGACACCAAAGATCTTTCAAACCTTCGAGGGGTTCCATAGTATCTCCAATGACCGATACGAGTTCAGCTTTGCGCGTGGGCACCTCGGAAACCAGCAGACCTGCCAGCTTTCTTAGCGTTGGAACGGTATAGCTTTCCAGAGCCTCTCTCAATATCCGGGGTTGAAACTCGCTTTTTCTTCTTACCATAGTTCAGAACCTTCAGTATTCCGGTTTGCAGACCTGAGAGTATTCAAAACCTCGGATTCGGAGAGCTTTGTTCAATGGACACGCCCTACCTTGTATAATGATCCAACTACTGACATGATTGACCCGAAGCCTAGATTTCTCTACATCATCAGATAGACTACTGCTATTATTTATCTTCTTTCGTACAATCTGAGATCGAACCATTGGTCACTCGAAGTATAGTGTGTGAGCAGTGACTCCTAGATACACATCTCAGACCTGTCATGTGTGTGGGGAACGAGGTATGCGAGTGAAAGATGCAACTTCCACCACCGAGAGGAAAGGTGGAGAGTCTTCTACTGTGCTCAATGCGAAGAACACCTTCATGCTGATGTGAACGTAGCACGGAACATCATTCATGTTCACTCAGGTCCCAGTGCTGTTGCAGCGGACCACCTGATATCGAGGCTGTCTAGTTTACAATCAAGGGTTGTCAACAGCTACAAGAAACCTTGACAAAATTGGACATCCCTTTATGAATGTTTGAAGAAAGAACAAAAACTTGTATGTCTTTATATATCAAAATAGACCTACCAACATGTGAGGTTGATCAGACACGTAGAATGACCTCACGGAGTCCAATCCATTGCCGTTCATGGACGTACATCACTCTGGTGTCCAAGATTGTACACTTTACAATGAACGGTCAATATCGACCTGAACATAGAGCCCGAAGTGAGCAAGACAAATTCCCTGACATTGCTCGTCGAGTCAATGCACAAGAGATGCAGATTGCACGAGCAAAGGCTGATGAACTAGGAATCTGCTGGCGGCCTGTGGATTGATGTGCGACCACTTCGCAACATTCTAAAGATGACGAATGAACTTCATTCTGTGGAATACTATGTGTCTAGCAGTTCCAGCTCTGGTTCAATCAATTGATGGTGACTATGCTCAGGTAGATTTTGGTGGAGCAAGTAAGAGGGTCTGCGTTACTCTTCTTCCAGAACTTGAGGTCGGAGAGTACGTTATCATTCACACAGGCTATGCTATTGAGAAGATGAAACCCGAAGAAGCTAAGAAGACACTCGCACTTTTTGAAGAAATGGCACAGATGGTTGCTGAGATGGATTCCAAGAGCTAATGGTGTACCATCGACAAGGCTTTTGAATAGAACTACATTATCTAGGAGTGAGGACAATGCTCGAAACACTAGATTCTATCATGGCTGAACTTCGAAGTCGGATCAATTCTGAGGATACTATCACAAAAGTTTCTCAGGATGAAATTGAGGAGTTGAAATCCAAGGTTGTTATTGTTATGCCCGCTGGGGGGAAAGGAACAAGAATTCGTGCTGAAACCCGTAGCGAGGGAATCAATAAGGTCATGATTCCCGTTGATGGCAAAACAAGTATGATTGAGAAGATAGTTGAAGACTATGCAAATTGTGGAATTAACAAGTTCGTTGTTCTAACTGGTTTTCTTGCCGCTGAGGTAGAGGCGCATCTTGGTGATGGATCAAAATGGGGTGTAGAAATCCGATATTCACAAGACCCTGATGGAAAAAAGGTCGGAAATGCTGGGGCTATCCTTCATGCATTGAACAATGGAACTCTAGATGATACTTTGACAGCTATAGTTCACAATCCTGATGACCTGATTATTGGAATGGACCGCCCATATGGCGAAGTTTTTCTCGAAGGGCATCTCAAGGGTAGAAAGAATGGTTGCATCGGTACGTTTGTTGTTGTACCAGAAACTCCCTTCCAGTACTCTGGGATGATCATTGAGAGAGGTAAAGTATTGGATATCACAAAATATCCACCAATTGCTGTCCCCGCACATACAGGGATAACTGTGTTTGCTCCTGAGATGTATGACTACTTCAGAAAAATGGTGTCATTGGAGGTAGAGTCTTCCTTTGAAAAAGTCATTTGTCCTGTGATTGCTAAGGAGAATAAATTGTTCGCAATTAATATTCCCTCTGAAACCTGGATTCCAGTCAATGATTTGAAAGGACTTGAAGCAGCAGCTGAAGCAATGAAGGGCTAATTCCAATCTCCCGAGTATTTCTTGAATCCTTCAATTGATGCCTTGATAGCATCATCAAAATTCCAGGATGGTTTCCAGTCCCACCTTGTTGAACTGAGTGATTGCTGGTCAATTTGAGATGGAACATCCGCCTCTACATACTTCGGTTCAATATCATCAAAATTCTCAAGAATCTTCAGGACTATATCCTTCTGGTTATAGACCCAACCTGTTGAGATATTGAATGACCCCTTCTTATCATAGTCATTCACCAGGCTCTCAATGGCTGCTACTTTATCCTCTACATACACATACTCTCTAATTGAGTCGTCATTGGTAAAGATTAGTGGTGACTTTCCTTTCAAACATTTCTTGACAACATTCGGAATGATACGGTTGGAGTATGGATCGAAACCAAAGACGTTGCAGCAATGGCTCATCACGATATTCATACCATACGTGTCAATGTGAGATTTTGCAACAAAACCCTGACATGCCTTTGATGTGCCATAGGGCTCTGAGTGATGATAACGTCTGTCTTCTGTCGCTTCAAGGCCTTCACCATAGACCTTGTCCGTATTCATTACAAGTATTCTCTCCGTGTCTACTCGTCGACAAGCCTCAAGAAGTGCAACAGTTCCCATCACATTGACTGCATACACGCTCATAGGATCTCGATGGGCAGTCTTTACCAAAGAGATGGCTGCGGTGTGATACACCTGGTCAATCTCAAATCGTGAGAGTATCTCTCGTAGAGCTGCTGCATCACGGATATCTGCGTGAGCCTTGTAGGTTCCTTCAAGTGCGTCTTTTTGCCAGTCGCCCATAATCGTGTCGTAGACCAGACTGACTACTTTGTTGTCCTTCTTCAGTCGGTTCACAAGATGTGAGCCAATAAACCCGTTTGAACCAGTCACTAGGATGTTTGCCATTAGTGGTCCTCCTTATCTCTGTCCAGTGGTGATTTGATAAATAGGTTTCTCCTAGATTTGTTTTGGAGAATAGTTCTTTAGAAGGAGGCCCTCTTGTAGATTCATGCCACGGATTCGTCCAGAGTTAGTGAGAGGCCTTGTTGTTCTTGGTATCTTCGTTGCGTTGATAGTTTCCACAGATTTGTTCATTCCGTACTCTTTCGAACAGGCAGGATATACTGTAGTTGATATCAGAAGACTAGATGAAAATCCTCTACCCCTTGAAGGCTCTGCGATTTCTTCATCTGCGACCGTCGTTTCAGTTATTGATCAAGGGTCTTATTATTCTGTAGAGGTATCGGAAGGAGTAACGCTTGTTTTTCCATCAACAATGAATCCTCCTGAGGAGGGTCAGCGGATTCTACTCAGGGGTACAAGTTGGCTCCATTCCAATGGTTCAATTCTGGTCCATGAATTCTATGTGTTAGATTACAGTGTTTCACTAATCCGCTCCATTCCTGGAATACTCTTGTTCATTGTCATGTTCTTCATGATCTTCAAAGTTGACTTCAGTCGTTTGGCATTCGTGTCAAGAAAGGGAGGTACTGAAAGTGCCTGATGTACTCACTCACCTTTTAGTCGGTGTTTCGCTTGCACTACTCATTCGGAAGGATGGTCCAAGGTCTGAGCAGATGCTGATTGTCTTGGGAGCTGTCTTGATTGATATTGAGCGTCCTATCTCATGGTTGCTTGCTGATTCTCCATTATATTGGATTGATCTTGGGTTTGCTTTTCATTCAATACTTGGAGCGATTATTCTTGCATATTTTGCTGCAGCTTGTTTTGATTTGGAAAACAGTTCAATGATGGTTCGATTCAAATTGATTTTAGTTGGTTGTGTCAGTCACCTTCTCCTTGACATGGTGATGTATCCATGGAGTGAATTGGGTCTCCAACTTCTGTATCCATTGAAGTTTAGGTTTTCTTTCCATCTTCTCTGGCCTGACTTCTGGTTCTATCCCTTATTCGGTTGTGTATTCTTGTTGGTAGTTTTAAGTATTAGATACTTTGCTAAACTCAATAAAAATCCAGAACCTGCTTTCTCAGAGGTCACTTGCAAATAGATTTGACTTGAGAATATTCATATACTACGTACAATTAAAAAAACTTAGATGGAATTCAAAAATGGAGCGAGATATTCTGGTATCAATAATTGATGATGCAATATATTACAAACTTCAATCAATCAAAGTGCATATCAATAGGATCTTCTATTTGGTGCTTTTTCCCATTCTGAAATCATTCCAAAGCATAACTACTCGATTGCCAAAATCAAATCTTTGGTTCCGACCTTCATTTCTTAATGAACTATACATGGCACTAGGGATTTGGGAACCCTATGTCAGGCGAGAATTTAGACCTCAACCTGGAGATATTGTCGTGGACGTTGGAGCCCACATTGGTTACTATACATTAATGGCATCGAAAGCAGTCGGTCCAAAAGGAAAGGTCATTGCAATTGAACCAGATCCAAGAAATCTCTCTGTTCTTCATCAGAATATTTACGGAAATAATTTGAAGAATGTTACAATCGTAGATTGTGCTATAGGATGCTTTGAAGGTTCTACTAGTCTGCAAATGAATACGAACCCTCTTCTTTCAGAACTTGTAGCAAAAAATAAACAAGAGAATGAATGTTGTATTCAAGTTGCAGTGAAGACTCTTGATAGCTTGTGTAAAGAGCTAAAAATAGATGATATTGATTGGATTAAGATTGATGTAGAGCGTGGAGCCTTAGATGTTCTGAAGGGTGCTTTTGAAACCATCAACAGGAAAACAAGGATTCTAATTGAAATACCAGATGATGAAACGCTTCAACTTCTCGAAGAGAATCAATTGAAGCCAAGGAAATTACTACAATCAACTTCTAAGTATGGGTACTATTTTGCGAGTCACAGTAATAAATGAGATACACATTTACATTCGAATTTTGAAATATATAACGAAGACTTAATAGCTCTGTTGGATAGAACTTTCTCTGGGACTGAAGGCAATCTGGATGGGGGTTGAAATTAATGAAAATATCACATGTCTGCCCTTTTGTGGGCGAGCAAATGGGTGGCTCAGAGAGATATGTATGCACTCTTTCAAAACATCAATCTAGAAATCATGATGTTCACATTTATACTACAACAAAATATCGTGACCGAGTTGGTACAAGTGTACTTGATGGAGTAACAATCCACAAATCATATGCACCTGTCACTATCTGGAATATCAATCCTCTGACATTCATGTTACCCGCGTTAACAAAATCCAAGTCAGATATTTTTCATATCCATTCATATCTATATATTACCTCAAATCAAGCTATACTTGCGAAAATTATGAATAAACGTAAGGCACTCCTTCACATTCATGGTGGTGTAGGAATTCCTCCATACAAAATTAGTCGGACTAAACTAGTCGCTAAAAGATTCTATGACAGAACTCTTGGTAAGTTCACAATCAAAAAAAGTGATATTATAGCTTCGGTTTCTCGTTCCGATCTAGGTCAAATAGCTGAGGAATACGACATCAGTCAAAGCCGTCTCCGATACATTCCTAACATGGTTGATACTGAAGTTTTCAAACCAAGAAATACTGGCAATCGTGATAAAAAGACAATACTTTTTCTTGGCGATCTTGAGCCATGGAAAGGAATTGGTTCACTTATTAACTGGGTACTGAATAAAACTTGGACACATCAAGAATTCAAATTACGGATCGTAGGTCAAGGAAGTTATTTGCCCTATCTTCTAGATCTTCAAAAGAATCAAACGAAGTTTATGAATGGAATTTCTCTGGATGTACTTGGTCCAAGAAATCATCGTGATATTCCTGCAATACTAAATGAGGCGACTGCTTTGATACTCCCCTCATATTGGGAAGGAATGCCCACAGTCCTCCTTGAAGCAATGGCGTCCGGGGTTCCCGTTATTTCTACAAAAGTAGGCGATGTTCCGCATCTTATAGAACATCGTAAGACAGGTTTTCTTATAGACCGAACATTTTGTGGTTTCCAAGAATCCGTCGATTCAATACTTCACGATGATCGACTTGTAACAGATATTACGATTAATGCTAGAAATCTTATTGAACGCGAGTATTGTTTAACCCATATTGATGATATTGCAAATAGAGTATACACTGAAGTTCTGTCTTAGTCAATAGAGGACTCATAGCAGAATCTAAAAAAGATTGATCTTACATATAGAACCCTCCATTGAGATGGACTGTTTGACCAGTAATATAACTAGATGATTCAGAAACTAAAAACAGCACAGTGTCTGTAAGCTCCTTCAAACTTCCAAACCTATTTACTGGGATTTGCTGTTTAATTGTTTCTTGATACTCTTTGGATAATCTAAGGAGCATACCAGAGTTAAAATAACCCAAACTGAGTGCATTTACTGTAATTCCCTTGCTAGCAACTTCCTTGGCAATGGATTTCGTAAAACCGAATAAACCTGATTTTGCTGCGGAATAGTTTGATGTGCCAATAACTCCAATATGACCAACAACTGACGAAATATTCAGTATCCTACCATATTGTTTCTTTCTCATATCATTTATGACAGCTCGGGTACATTTGAAGGTCCCAGTCAAACACACATCAATTACATCTTCCCACATTTCATCAGTCATTTTCCAAACAACGCTATCTTTATTCACTCCTGCATTATTCACTAAGATATCTATACCACCATACTCTTCTAGAACCTGCTGAATCATTCCATTAACAGCCTCAGTATTACGGACGTCCGCACAAATTGCCACAGCTTCAGAACCCATACTCTCGATTTCCTTCACTACTTCGACAGCAAGATCCTTTCTTTTACAATAATTTACAATAATTTTGGCTCCTTCATGTGCAAGTGCCAGTGATATGGCTTCACCTAAACCCCTTGACGCCCCAGTAACAAGTGCTATTCTGTTCTTAAGTTTCATTTTAGACGCTCTCACTCTCTACACTATTACAATTATAGAAATTTCGCTCTCTCCAGATATCTCTCAATTGAAGTAAATGAGAACCGCTTTAAAAGATACTCTGCTTGTTTTTTGCAATTTCCTAATCTAGTGTATATATATAATGTATTGAAAATACTTGTATCGATTTTAGGAACTTTTCCTGAATACTCCCAGGAATGGAAAGATAAAACAGCAGGAATCATATCCTTTGTTCGCTTCATGAGAGCTACTAAATACAACCACTTCGGAAATACTCTGAAGAAGAAACCAGTTCCTAAGGGAATTCTTGAATATGCTGGTCCTAATGCTAGAAATGGCAATTCGATCAAACCAGTTTCATCTGAACCCTCTCTATCAATTCGTATATGAGATGGTCGATACGGAAAAACGGGTGCGCTTGGTACACCATACAATGTTGTTCGAGCAGGAAAAATACTTGAATCATATTGATAACCTTCTTCCCGAAGTATATCTAATGCCCATGCAGTTGTTTTATCAAGAGAGGCAGAAGGCGCTCTAAATCCTTTGCACCGATAATCCCATTGATTTAGAATACTCTGAAATTTATCTAAGCTATCCCTAAACTCCTTTTTTTTGGTATACCAGAGTGGCTTATGATTCCAACCATGGAATGCCAGCTCATGTCCATTTTCAAGAATTAGCGACCCAATTTTGGGAACTCTTTCCAGCAATTCGCCAACTACGAAAAATGTTGCCTTTGTATTAAATGAATTGAGAAGTTGAACAATTTCATTAATTGAATCGTAAGTTGTTAATTCATGATGGTTTACCTGGGTTTTTCTTAGAAATTCTGCGTGATACCATTCTTCCACATCAATACTCATTATATGTTGTTGCATGCATTCTCTCCAGTATTTCTATAGTTTGCATCTTTTTGTATCTTTGGCAAATATGAATCTGTGTTTTTCTAATCATTAGGAATATAACGTCGATATACAGAACTATAGTTCAATGAAAGAAGTAATTCCATAATATAGAAGTTGATGAATCTATGCCTTCCCCAAATAAAATTCTCAGTAAAGTGAATTGGACAATCCAAGAATATACTGATTCAGAATCGAAACCAATCATATCTTTGTTACAATCCTGTTTTGGGAGTGAACTAACCACTGAGAAGAAAGCACACGAGCATTGGATATGGGAATTTTTCAGTGTTCCACAAGGACCTAGTGAGATTTTTGTTGCAAAAGATGGAAACCAATTTGTTGGTCATTATGGATGTATTCCAATGATTTTCTCTACCCCAAATGGAGAGCAAAAAGCAAGGTTAGTGGTTGATGTAATGACCCATCCTGAATATCAAAAACAAGGAATGTTTGTAGCTCTAGGCCTTCATTCGATGCATAAAATACAACAAAAAGGTAGTATAATGGCTTTGGGTTTTCCGACAACTAGCCGCTATAACCAAGTTATGCCTGGACATTTCAAAGTTGGTTGGTTTCCACATATTAAAATCCCAGTCCTCGGAAGACCATTAGATCCAAGTGCTGTTGCAAAAGCAAAATTCAGCAATCGCTTTGTATCAAAACTTGCGTCATGGGGGCTCTCTTTGTTTTTGAAAATTCGTCCTTGGAAGTCTTTGAAATTTGATGAACATATAGAAGTTAAGATAGTTCAATCACCCGATATCCAACTTGATGAATTTTGGGAAAAAATAAAGTCACAATATGGTTTCATGCAACGCAGAGATTTTCAGTTCATTAAATGGCGTTTTTTCGATAGCCCGCATCGAAAATATCATTTCTTTCTGGCTAAAAATAAGGGATCAATAGTTGGATATGCGGCATTACGTTTATTCAATCATCTTGGATTAGATGGAACTCTAATTATCGATCTGGTAACAGAAAAAGAATCTATGCATGTACGAGAGTTGCTTCTAGATGAAATATACAAATTCGCCTTGAATTCAAAATCTAGTATATTAGCATGTATGATTAATGATAAGATAACTAATGATTTGATTAGAAAAAGGGGATTCATTAATACTGGTGAAGTCTACACATTGATACTTCACATTGACCAAAAATCAATATCTCAAAATGATTTAGGTGGAAAAGACGATTGGTTTCTATCCTGGGCTGATTTTGATGTTCTATAGTGTTTTTTGATATTTCCGCAACGAATTACGCCTGGTAGATGATCCTGATTATTCATGCCAAGTTATTCAGTAGTCGTTTCCAATCCGCTAATGTAATGTTCCATACATGACTATGGGCGAGTTGGCTAGCAGATACTCCGATATACTTGTTCTTGTCCCATGATGAGATGACCGAAATGAGTGTGTCTTGGAAGACTTCTGGATTCTCGACAATTATCGCATTTGTACCATGTATTATTCCGTCAACACCTCTAAACCCCTCTGGTCCTGCTATAACTGTCAAACCATAGGAGATGAATTCCAGAGCTTTAATTCTTTGTCCTCCCATAGTCGGAGAATCCGAAAAGAATGGTAGTAAGCCTATGCCAGATCTCTCAAGTATTGTTTCAAGATCTTCATCCGATATTCTCCCTGTGAATTGAACATTGATGTTTCTCTTCGAGGCTTCCCTTTGTAGTCTTTTCGCTTTACTTGTTGGCCCTCCTACTATGAATACGGAGGGATAGAACTCTCGTTTGTTGAGGTTTTCTAGAATATCGAATAAATGTCTAATTGCTTGTTCATTTTGAACGAAGTGTAGAGATCCTATGAACAAACATTGAGAATTCTCTTTTGGAAGATTGATAAATTTAGGTTCGTCAATTCCGTTTGGTGCGTATATATGTTTGACATTATTATGGATTAAGTACGATAGTGCATGTTGTGAGGCAGTCACAATAACAGAAGCATTCCTCACAGCAATCATATCAAGAATGTATGTAAAAAAGCGAGCTGCTCCTTTATCAAACGGTGCCATAAACATGAAATCATCTATTAGGATTGGTCTCTTTATACGCCTTTTTAAAAGCGGGATAAGTGGAGCCAACGGTTGGTGCTCAATTTGAATAATATCGGTGGGTCGAAGTGAAATCATCAACTTAGCTAGTAGAGCAATTGAGTATAATATATGACTTAACGCTCGTTCAAGTTTGTTTTTCGGAACTCGGGGCCAACACCGAAGGTGAATAATGGATCCTGGAATATTTCCGTCTTGGGATGATATGCCATAGTTTGGACAATATAGTTTCACTGTCCAATTCATACTTGCGAGAACTCCAAGCAGACCTTTAATTCTACGATTCAAACCTTCTGGTGAATCAAAGGCAACATATGATAAAATAGTGATTGTTTTCTTAGTCACGGACTAACACGCCCTCTGTATCTATAGTAATTTCAAGTAATCTTTATCTCTCATATAGTTCTTTATACCATCTACTAATTAGGTTCAATATTACTGTAGTTTGTCTAGAGGGTTTCTTGAAATGGAAGCAAAGTCTGAATCGACACGAAAACGTTCGTTCTCGAAAACAAATGACAATAAAAGCGTGGTTATGGTAACCTCATATTACTTGCCTTCACATGGTGGAATAGAAAACCACATACATGGTCTGTCCACTGCCCTCCTGAATCGAGGTTGGAATGTAGACATACTATCTGCGATAAGCGTTCCAGTCAATGATTACATTAAGAACAGACTAAAAGTAAGCTATGTGCAAACAATCTGGAATCCACTAAATAATCCGATAGCTCTTGGAATGTTCCGGAAAGTTTTGAAGACAGAAGCTGATATTATTCATGCACACGGTCTTTACCAATTATCTTCACTTATTGCAAAAATTGCTGCATCCCTTCGTCAAAAACCTGTTGTTGTATCCGTGCATGGGCTTGCGAATTATTCTGGTATTATGCATCCAATTCAGCGATTATATGAATCTGCTTTCATAAATGGACCTCCCTCTGTTAATCACTTTATTGCTGCATCACCTGCAGACCAAGATTTTCTTCTATCGTGGGGAGTTGAACGAAATAAAATCTCTATCATACCGAATGCTATTGATATTGGATACTGGAGAACTAACTCCTTCTCCAATTCAGAGAGAAGAAACCCAGATATCGTCTTTGTTGGCTCACTGATATATCGGAAACGCCCGGATTTACTAGTTGATGCATTCAATGACTACCTGAAAGATGAACCAAGAGCATGCTTACACATAGTGGGAGAAGGTCCTGAGAAAGAGCATATACAGCGGATCATCCAGAATTACGGAATAGAAGAATCAGTTAGACTTCTGGGTCGAATTTCCATCGAAGATCTTCGTTCACTTTACCAAAATTCCATGATACTTGTACTACCTTCTATTGCTGAGGGAATTCCTACCGTATTACTTGAAGCAATGGCTTGCGGAATGATTGTTGTTTCTTCTGATTTAGCTGGAATCCGGCATGTGATTGAACAAAGAAAAAATGGATTTATGTTTTCAACGAATAGCCAAGCATCTCTATTGAAAACACTTCAACATGTACATTCTCTATCTCCTGATCAGAAAGAAGCAATCCGAACTAATGGCATCGTCACTGTTCAAAAAGGATATAGCTGGGTTCATATCGCCAATAAAATGCAATCCTTATACATGAAACTTCTAGATTCCTGAATTGGAAGGTACTATCAATCAGAATCATCCACCAGTTAAACCCGTATCCAAAAATCAGTTTGAATGTTGGGTTTCATCGATAAATAGGAACTACGGATACTATCGATTGCCAAATGAGAATTAAATGAGTACTCAATAATTTCATTTTCTAATTCTCTTCGTATATTCTTCAAGGATATTATCTACAACTTTGTCTAGTTGGAAATTCTCCGCTCTTAGTTTCGCACTTAACGACATATTCCTGAGTAATGATGGTCTATTATTGAGTTCATAAATAATCTTGGCCAAGTGCATTGAATCGCCTTTTCTGAAGAATCTGACGCAATCTATACCTGTAAGGTTACGAAGTGAACGAAGATTGGAAACAATACATGGCTTTCCAACAGCCATTGCCTCAAGAAGTGAAATCGGACTTCCTTCACTTTCAGAAGCTAATACGAATATGTCAATAGACTCTAAATAGTCTTTAACATTAGATACCCATCCTACAAACGATATATTTTCTCTGACTCCTAAATTCTCACTGAATGCTATTAGATCCTCCTTTAATTCTCCATCACCTACAATTGTAGCGTTGATTTCTATTCCCATTTTTCTAAGATATGATACAGCTTCAATCAGAAGATCCACTCTTTTGACATCCACTAAACGCCCTACATATCCTAGACACAGATGATGATACTTTTTATTATCAGTGATTGATTCTCTCTCTACAAAGAAATGGGAGTCAACAAAGGCAGGCTGAATTACACAATTTTTCGGATCCAGACCATCCTCGAATAGATACTCCGCGGTCACGTCATCTGTGACCATAAATGTTGCTTGATTAAGGAATGAACCGAGATAAAAGAGTCTTTCAATTGCCCATGATACGCTAGTTTTCTTTTGTCTATGAGGTTGCGGTATTGAACCATGGCAGTGTACAATTAGTGGAACACCAGTAATTCTTGATACAAGGTTAGATGGTAATCCTGCAAAGACAGGGTCCTGTGCATGAATTAAATCAGCGTTTTCTTTGTTTACAAGCCTGAGTAACTTGATGAAAACAATAATCGAAAAGAAAATCATACTCAATAAGTAAATACTGAAAGAAGCTTTCGGAATTGTTTTTAATCGATTAATAGAACTATGCTCAGTTGAAAAGGATTTTGAAATTCCAGTTAATCTTGGGAAACTATGTTTGTATATCAGTATAGGTTTATGGTTTCGTTTTATAAGTTCTTTACCAAGAAGTTTAGTGAATTCTTCTACTCCGCCGCCTCCCGAAAAAACTCTATGTGATGATACAAGTATGATTTTTAATTGCGTGTTTTTTGTCACCATCCGCTCCACACTCATTTTTTGTAGATCATAAATCAATAATAGATCTAGAACGAATTGAGTCATAAGCAGCATGAACTACCTCTATTGACTTCAATCCATCTTCACTAGTTACATTCGGTCTACGGTCTTTTGATATACTTCTTGCATAGTTTTTAATGAGTTCTCTATGAGTATTTTCTAATCTCTTGGTTGCAAAAGAAGTTGTGAATCTTGTAAGAGTCCTCGTCATATTCAACCATCTCTTTACAGGATTTCTTGGTTCATGAACTTCTTCATAATATCCAAACATTGGTTCAGTGAAAATAACTCCTGCAGATCCCCAGATTGTAATTGGACATTCCGTGAAGTCGCTAGTCCAACTAAGTTCCACTGAACATTTTGTAATATCTCCGCATTCAAGGACTGATAATGCTGATGTATCGGTGTTTAAGCCCTTGAATATAGTCGAGTCTATTGTGTATATACTATTGATTTCTCCAAGCAAATGTCTAACTAAATCAAAAGTATGAGTTCCTTGATCCATCAACACACCACCACCGCATTTTTCGACATCAAAGTGCCATCTTGATGCAGGATAGCCTACAGAAGGTCCCGAAACATGTGATTGAAAGTTAGCATGATAAATATCTCCAAGCCTTCCCTCTTCAATCGCTTTCTTTGTTTTCTGTATTGTCGAAAAGAATCTCCTGTTATGTACAACACCTGCGATGACATCATTCTGCTTAGATACTTGTTCTATTGTCTTCGCTTCCTTAACAGTCAATGTCATAGGTTTTTCAATAAGAACGTGTTTTTTTGATTTCATCAACTCTATTGCTATTTCTGCATGATATTGAGGTGGTGTTGTGATACAAACGAAGTCGATATCATCTCTGTCAATAAGCTGATCATATTCTGTAAATACTTCTTTAATTTGAAATTTCTTTGCAAGACGCTTAGCTTGTTTAATATCTGAATCAATCAGTGCGATGATTTCTACTTGTTTCAATGAGTTAAAAGCAGGTAAATGCGCACTTGATGCTATAGTACCACATCCGATGATTGCACCTTTGAGATTTTCCAAAATTCAAGCACCTCTAGAAGTCATTTTCATAAACAAAGTTGTAAATCTATCTACAAGAGTCTTTGACGATAGGTTTAGTGGTCTAAGTTCATCGATATTTCCATGTAGCACAAAGTTCTGTGTTCCCAATCCTATCTTTTCAGCAAGTTGGATGTGCTTAATTTTCTTAGGATTGATGCCTACATATTTCGCACATACCGCGTCCATTGCTACTGGGTCGGTTGATGCTAAAATTAAATTTGTTCTTATAGGAGTGCCAGTTATCACTCCACCTCTTGTTGTTATGATAGCATCAATTATTGAAAGTTGAGGTTTAAACAAAGTGGCTGCATCAACAATAGTTTCTGATATCTTCCGATGATACACAGCCTTTCTTCTTTTCGGAAGACATCCAAACTGATTCTTTAGAACACCTGTAATTCCAGTTATTTCATGCGCTTTCAATTTTGGTACAGAAATTAGGTAATCACATTCATGCAATGTTTTTGGAATTTTCGGGTTACTAAGGACATATCCTTTGAATTCAGTAGCAATGCGCTTATCTTTGGAGAGATTGACGAGTTCAACCCCCACCTTAGATGCCATTTCTTTCCATCCGAGTGCATCATATGCAATATCGATACTATTGATTGTTGCATCAGATTCAACTATGGATATTTCACACTCCCATTTATTCTGGATAAACTCGATAACTGATTGCACTACTCTTGGATCTGTTGTAATGCCAGTGTTGGCTTTCTTTAGTATGCAAATATTGGGTTTTATGCACACTTTATCTCCATTAGAGATTTTGATATCATCAATTAAGCTTTGAAGGAGTTGATGCATTGCACCGCCAATATCGGTTTCTACTTTTCTTACATAAACATTCGAACTTCGATTCATGCAAACCCCTCAGTCTTTTCCTTAGATGAATTGACCCACATTACATTCAATTCCTGCTATTCAATCATAACTGATTCTCTCTTTTAATTCCTTCACACTATGCATTCGAAAAACGAGATTTATTTTCCAAAAAGGATTACTGACACTGGTCGTAAGACTACATAGAATCTAGTGATAGAAATTGGTGACATAAATGCATTGATGATTTCGATAGCGTCCTCTCTAGAAATGATATTGGATCTCGTGTAGATTATTGTCGAAAGAAGTACAATGATTGGAACTGCAAGCAACCAGTGAATTTGAAAATAGTACAAAACAATTCCAAAAAGACAGGGAATAATAACAGTTTTCCCATAAGTCAACCAAGGGGGCCTATAATCGAGAAGGCTCGAACTAATCACCATTGCGAATAGCCCAACAACAATGCCCAAAGTATAACCCATTGCAACACCCATTGCCCCAAAGATAGAAGCTAGCAGTACATATAGAACCAATCTACTGCCATTAATCGAAATTCCCAATGTCAGAACGTGTCTATTCTGCTTGATAGCGTATGCATAGCTATAGTATCCCGCATAAATTGGATATGCAATTGCACCAATGGCGAGCCAAGATAGTAAAGGGGCCGCATCCATATAGAGTGGACCTAAAATCATGAATGGAATATTCGAGAAAACTACTACAGCTACCGCAAATGGTGCGGTAAGAGCAACCGCAATCCTGGTCATTTTTGTGATGGATTCCTTCCTACCATCTTCCATTCCACTAAGGACTGGATACATTAGTCCAAGAATACTTGTTGGTGCGGCATAAACTACTGCTGCTATTGCGTATGCTATATAGTATAGGCCTGTTTCTGTATCTCCCACAATATTGTATACAATCAATACCGCAAACGATTGACCTGCAATTGTTAGCATGTTTGGAAGCCAAGCTGGTAATCCGGATGTTACAAGATCTCTAACTACTTTCTGGTCTATGTTTATCTTCAGAGATTTGTTTCTGAAAAACAAGTAGGTCGCACCAATTAGAATGAAATCTGCTATTAAGGTAGAAAGTAAGAATGCTACCATTATAGCTAGAAAACCAAAATTCATGAGTAGCAATAAATAACCTAGAGTGATTTTGACTAGAGCAGATATGACCTGTGCACTTGCTGTTATTTTGGTTCTCAACATCGAATCAAAGAGTGAAACGAAAATTGGTGTAAGTGAATTGAGAAGTACTAGAAAAGCTACGAATCCTAAATCTATTGAAGATATCCCAAGGATTCCTTGATTTATCTGATAAGCTATTATCAGGGGAACAATGCATACCAGACTCAGCATTGACATTATAATTAGATTGGCAAAAAAATAACTACCAACTCTGTCGAAATCTTGCTTACTATGATGTTCTCCTATGAATCTCCTGAGTCCTGTAGGTAGTCCCAATGAAACTGCAACCACTAATAATCCTTGAAGAGCTATAATTGCGGATGCAGATCCCACCACCTCAGGTCCAACGAATTGTGATGCAATCAACCAATAGGCATAACCGACAATGTTTGTAGCAAGCCCCCCGACATATATCCACATTCCGCTCTTGACAACCTTTCCTGTGCTCAAGTTATATTCACTCCATTTTCAATTCACACTCTTTTCAGGAACCACCTTTGATTTTGCGATGAATTGCTTGTGTTAATGTGAAAAAACCCTTGAGAACAATTTTGTAAATATCTAAGAGGAAGAATAGTTTGTACGCCGCAATATATCTTCCTAAATCTATAAGAATCTCATCGAAAATTGTCTTGCTGTTCACGTGAAGATTAGTTGTATTACGTAGATTGTAGGGATGTGTTTGATGTTTTACATTTCGAAGAAACAAGCGTGAACCTAGTTTTTTATGCTTGAATTCGAACAGCATCCTTTGAGACTCCAATACTGATTTCCATTTTATACTGGAGCATACTACTTTTTGGTCTTTGATAGCTATGTTCACGATATCATTACCAATCTCTGTTCTAACAATAAATACAGAAGTGCCTTGATTATCACTTTTCATCACACTAGGTAACCAGTAGTCACCACATGAAATATCTGCATTAGCTCCTAACCCACTAATACAAACCATGCAACGATTGAGATAGAACCACCTAGCAGTAGCTGGCCAATAATCAATGAATGGTGTTCTCACTAAATCTTCTTCTCTTGTTTGTGCTGTAAATTGTCCTGGCCATCCATTTCCTCTGTATTGAATTGAATGTATTTCGTTTCTGTCTAAACCAATCGTTCTTAGTATGTATGTTGTTCCATTGGTGCACAATGTTCCCCCACATATTAGACTTACATAGACTTTGATCGAATCTGGTATACGTTTAAGCTTCTGAAGCTCTTTGACCGCATAGATATGACATGGTAAACCAACAAAGGCGTATATTTTCTCGGAATCTATTTTTCTAAGTGCTTCTGTTAATACGACAGGACTGTATTTTGAGCCAGATGATGAGTAAACTTGTTTTTTTGAGTGTACTATGCTAGCAAATGCTCTGAATGGATATTCCTTCTCAATAAATGATACAATAGCTCCATCCAATTCTTTTCTGGTTAGCATTGATTCTAAAAGACTAGATACTATCCCTCCTGATGATGCAGTATATCTGACTGATGGGTCGGCGGAGTATCCACTGTAGCATTTCTTGTATGATCCTAAACTTGACTCTAAACGATTCCCCGAATTTTCATTATACCCAATATTATTCCCGAAGCACACCTTTAGACAATTACCACAGAAGTTACAATCTTTACTTATGTCTGGTCTATGATGACCTCTGAGAGAATCAAAAACTAATCGAATTGCATTAACAGGACATGCAAGTTCGCAAACACCACATCCTATACAAAGATTAGCTCCAACGATAGATTGTACATTAGTCAGAACCAATCACCTTTATGTTTGCACCTAATGCCTCAAGTTTCTCTGGCAACGCTTCATACCCTCGCTCCACATGTTCAAAACCCACAACTGATGTATCCCCTTCTCCAACAAGAGCTGCGAGGATGAGAGCAGCACCACCTCTGAGATCTTCTGCTTTAACATGTACTCCCTTCAATTTGGTTGGTCCGTGAATTCTACAAGTTCTCCCTGAAACATTGATCGTAGCCCCCATTTTCTCTAGTTCCTTAGAGTGTTTGAATCTATTTTCAAAAATGTTTTCTTTTATCACACTAACTCCATCTGCTTGTGTAAGCAAGCTAATGAACTGTGGTTGCATATCGGTTGGAAATCCTGGAAAAGGAGAAGTTGAAAGTGATGTCTTTCGAAGTTTTTTCCCACTCGCTGAAATAGCTATTTCGTTTGATTCACTTTGCTCAATGACAATACCTATTGATGATAGAGCATTCATAATCGATTCACAATGGCTATCTATGTAGTTGTGTATAGTTACAGATCCTCCAGTAATCGCTGCAGCAACTGCATATGTTCCGGCCTCTATTCGGTCTGGTATTATTTGGTGATTTGTGCCAGTGAACTGATTTTTTCCTTGTATAGATGCAGTCTTTTCTTCAACATTGACTTCAATTTTCGCACCCATAGCCTGTAGAAATTCAACAAGGTTCAAAACTTCCGGTTCTATTGCAATATTGACTATCCTACTGCTTCCCTTAGCTCCACATGCCGCAATCATCGCATTCTCTGTTGCTCCAACACTTGGATATCGTAAACGAATATCAGCGCCCTGGAGATTGTTAGCAGATATTACTAGATTATCTGAATCCACTTGTACCTTAGCTCCCAATGATTTCAGAGAATCCAGGTGCAAATCAATAGGCCTATCGCCAATAGCACAACCACCGAATTCATGGACAACTACACGTCCACATCGAGAGAGTACTGCACCGAGAAGAATCGTTGATCCACGAATGTGTGAAGAGAGCTCTGGAGGAATTGTGTAATCAAGATTAGTTGCATCGATTGTTAGTGACCCTTTCTTTTGAATCACCTCAACGCCCATAAGTCGGATGATGTCACACATTGTCGCGATATCTGCAATCGCAGGTACATTAGTTAGCACAATCTTTTCTGGTGTGAGTAGCGCCGCTGCAATGCAAGGTAATGCCGCATTCTTACTTCCACTAATAGTAACTGATCCCTGAATCTCTTGTTGTCCATGAATTATTATTTTTTTTTTCAAAGAGATTACTATTCCCCCTATGCTTGGTATATTTTCAATAGATGATTCACATACGACTTGATATCGAAGTGTTTGAGCGCATAGTTCACAGCTGTATTAGAGAGATTCTTTCTCAATTTATCATCCGTTAATAACGTTTCAATAGAATCTGCAATTCCGTTAGGATTTGGTTTAGCAAGAAGTCCTGTAATTTTATGATGTACAACTTCTTTGGTGTCCTCTACATCCGTAGCAACAACTGCTAAACCTGCAGCCATCGCTTCTCTAAGTGATAAGCTTGGTGAGTTGGCAATTGGAGACGGTGCAAGAAAGATAGAGGATTGCCATAAGAATGGTCTGACATCATCTTTCTTGCCATAGAAATGAACTCTATTGGCGATTCCTTGTCTTCTAACATATGATTTGAGTTTATTTTCAAGATCTCCTGCTCCGACAATAGAAAGAAACACATTCGGATGTCTTTGACTTATTTGTGCAAACGATTGAACTGCTAAATGGGCACCTCGTCTATAGCTTAATCTTCCAATAAATAGAATATTTGAACAAGTTGTTTCACTACTTAACCTCGAATACTCAACTGGTTTGATGTAAGTTTGAACAGGAATTGAATTTTCCAGAATTGAAACTTCATTCGAAACATATTTCGATAGAAATTCAAGGGATGATTTTCTGTTTACAATAAGATGATCTGCTTTACCTAATGTGCGTATCAACTTCTTTCGAGGAGAAATATCTTCTGCTGATTTTCCAAATTTGCCATGAATTGTAATGATATGTCTTAATCCTGAATTGGTTGAAAGCCGCGAACCAAGGTAAATGTCATTAGAATCTCCAAGCTGAGAGTGTACAACCTCGGACTTGGTAACGATGGATGATGCTAATGGATAGCCAATAACTGTATACGAGAATAATAAATCACCAACCACCTTTGATAAGTAATTCAGGCGGTGAAATCTAGATTTTGGCAAGAGTGCCCATCCAACACGGTGGATTGAATGCGTCAGACATTTTTCATATCTAGATAATCCTGGATAATGTCTGGTGATAATAGATGCATTGGTGCCTCTCCGATGTAAATCTTCGATGAGATTAAGTAGATATCTTTCGACACCTCCTATTGATGGCGGAAAGAAACTGGATACAAAACAGACGTTATGAAGCACATAATTAACCTCCAAAACCAGTTAATTGATTTGGTGTAATTAATGCGACTTCACAATCCACCGCAATAAAATCGAATGAGATATTATCTACAGCAATATATGGTTCCCTTTCAAGGATCTGACTATAGGGCACACCAGATGAAAGCGTATCGAATCTTGCAATACCAACTCCATCCACGTTAGTGATTTTGAGAAGATATGTTTGGTTACTACTTAGTACTCTCGAAATGAAAATCCCATCTTCCTCGTATATCATACTACCAGATACTTGTACAATGGAATACCCAAACATACAACTTCGGATTGTTATTACCCCATTAAACTCCAAATTGTCGTAACGTGTTCCATTGAAGACGAGTCTATGTTCTGAATCTCTTAAAGTAAAAATACCTTCAAGTAGAATATTTCCTTGATTCTTTATGTAGAATTTTCTCTCCAATGTGGGTGATGATGATATCCCAACAAGTTCAGAAAATACTAATCTGAAAATTTCCTGGATTTGGAGGTGTTCCTGCAGATTAATTCCATCCTTCAAAGAATGAATTAATGGCCAAATATTGAGAAAAATTATAGGGGTTCCATTAGTTACAGGAGCTCGGATTGCTAAAGGTACTTGTTCTTGATCCCCATACCATGCTGTAACAAAGCTTGTATCCACATGTACTTCTTGGAGTTGCATGCTTGGAATAGAATATGATTCATTTTCAATATTCACCTCGTTAACAATATGTGTGTTTGCAAGTAAAGTAATGTTGATGAGTTGCGAAATCCAACTTTCATTCTGAATGTATCCCAATACGACTACATCGTGTCCTTTTTCAGAGAAATTTATCACTTGTTCAAGTTTCGTATTGGAATTAACTTCTTCAGCAGTAATTATGGTTTTGTGATTCGGGATCATCGAATCAAATGATGGATAGAAATCCAATCCTGTCGATGCAAATGTTAACAATCCTTCAACATACCCTGGATCACTCTTTGATATTGCGAGACGTTCTATCTCTGCTTGTATTTCTATTTCATTCTCATCAAATTTGTTGGTTATTCCAATTCTAAAACCAATAATTGATGCCCCTAACTTGCTCAGAATTGTTCTCGAATAAGTCCAATCTAAACCTGTTAAGTAGGGTGTAGAACCAAGTAGAGCGTTATCTATCGAACCATCATCGAAAATTATCGATACAACAAGTTTAGTTCCACCAATGGTCCTAAAACGCAGCCACAGTTCAGTATCATCCATAACTAGTATTGGGTCTGTGAGTATCTTTTCATAGAATACAACCATTTTTTGATTTGCATAATTATTGATTGCTGAGAGTTTCGCAAACCCATCATCATTATCCAGTCCATACGCTGTTACATTTGCTATAATAGAATTTACAGGAGTCCAGCTACTGATATCAGAGAAATTGTCAATCCACTCAAGGTCTGATTCTACTCCCAACTCAAGAGCTATTTTTACCGGAAGTTCATCATCCCAGTATAATGTATCTGCGTCTATATTAGGATATGAAAAATCAGAAACTTGGTAAACACAATAATCATTGTCTTCGTATAGAATAGGCGCATATTCGAGAATTTTTGAGATAGGCGCTTGATTAGTTTGTCTATCAATAATACAGCTGATATTGAGATATTCAATAACATAAAGAATACTGGGGATATCAATACTTGAACCAAGTATCTCACCGTATATTGAAGATGATTCAGTATATACCTGAGCACCACTTATTGCGGATACTGCAGATTGCAGTGCAGGAATGGTGTAAAGTGCTTCCCCCTTCTCAATTTCTAAGGTTTTAAGAAATTCAAGTACTCCTGATGCATTTTGTGGAACTCCATTTGATGAGGCCGTGTACTCTACTTTGAGGAGATGTGAAAACACAGAGGTTGATAGTACAAGACCGATCACCATCGCACAAATAGCTATTCGTTGAATAGATTTACTCTTTGCCCCATTCAACACTCTTCTTATTATCATTAATGAACCAGCTGCAGCTCCAATTGATACGATAGGCCATGTGACGTCTCGTATGAATCTGAATTCATCTAGGTTGTGTCCAAATAGAGTATATACGTTCGGGATTAAGTGATAAAGAAGGGCTTCAAACGCAAGAACTGATAACAAGAGCATGAATAATACTAGATTACCCTTGACATCTTCTGGACGTATCTTGTAAATCCAATACGCCAGTAGAATTCCTGCTATACCTAGTTTACTTGGAAGGAAGTAAATGGGAATAATCGCACTGTGTGGAAGTGGAGTTGCACCATTAACTATTCCTAGAATTGCAAAAAACATGAATGTAATGAATGCAAATTTGATTAGCTTGTTTGTATTTTTTAACACAATGCTTTGCATATTCTTAATAATTTTAACTGCTGATAGATTTAGAAATGAAATCGTTATTATCAAAATTCCTAAAATCAATAATAGTGCAAGAGATCCTCCAAAACTTGGGATGTATAATTTAAATCTGGAAAATGAATCGATGATGAACACAAATCCTATTGATATGACACTAGCTAGACCAAGTTCAAGTGTTCGAAATGGTTTAGTCTTTAAAGGAACTTGAAGAAGTGATAATCCAAGACCTAATACTATGAATATTATTGATTTTTCAAGATGTGCAAGGATCGTGAAACTAGTTAATACTGAAAATATGAGTGTAGTCTGGATGGTTGTAGTTCTTTTATTTAATAGGATACCAATGACCATGAAGAATGCTGTAATATCTAGCAAGTATGGTGCTACGATAATTGGGAACCACGTGGAGAACAGAATATCACTTGATCCATAAGCAGATAATGCAATTGCTCCAATTTCATTAGCTGGATCATATAGAACAAGTGAGAGGATCCACCCTAAACCAGAGAAGACTTGGAATATCACTGTAGCTAGTAAGCTAAGATTAGGCCTCTTTGTTATTGATGATGCCATGTAATAGAAGCTTACTATTGGCAATGAAAGAAAGACTATCGAACTAGCCAGATAGAATTCCACAAGGGGAAAACCAGATATTGCTACAATTGTGGCAAAAAATAGATGAAAGAGATAAGGATATGCTGGGAGTGTAAGCTGGCTTAGAGTAATTTCTTGCCATGCATAATAATCATTCAGAAATTTTGTAATATTCATTACGTGACCAAACTCATCACCAACAAGAGGCAGTGAATTTGACAAGGCATTATGAATCGTGAAATACGATGTTAATACAATTCCTAGTAAAATGAATAGCACTACTGATGAAAGAACGTCAATTTGTATCTCTGGTTCTTGTGAATCATTTCCTTTCCGATGTTCCACATACATTCTTTCAGTGTACAATGAAAGAATCAGTAGATTTAGTACTATGAATATACCTGTAATGTTGTCTATTAGTGGACCAATAGTCCATGATAAATATCCCATTAATCCAGTCAGGAGAATGCTTATTATTACAGATAGTAATGATTTTTCTAGATATCTAAGTTTCTTCTTCAATTCGAATGAACTAATCAAAGCATATCCTGGAACAAAAACAGCTAGCAATACAACACATAACAGTTTCAGTGAGACTGAAATTGAATAAAGATTTAGTACGACTAACTCATCTGGAATTAGGAACGTCAGGATAACTCCCACGATGAGTAGCAAATAAAACAAAGCAAATATGAACCACCTCTTGGGTGGTTTCAGTGTATAGGATGAGTTAACAGAAAAGAGTAATTTTAGGGTCAAACATGCTGAGAGGAAACCCAATAATGCTGCAAAAATCAAATGATTTGGTATATTATATGGTAGCAACATCACAACAATGAAAGATATTATGAATGAAACAATAGAGAGCCAAATTTTCAAACTAGTCCAGTATCCTTTCCTGTCTGGAATTTCTGGGAACTGGCTGTTTGTGTCCATCAATCGGTTAAATCTCCATAGTGTTAATTAATGGTGAACTGACGTAATCGAAGCAGGCACGCCTATGCTTAGGCAAGATTTCGCACTGTATGTCTGATATAGCTTGTTATGTTTAAGGTTCTGTGTGAAAAGTCGATGAAGTAATACAAAGGAATGTGACCAGACTGCCTGAATCATATAATTCATGTCTTAATCCAAATCACACGATGCAGCCAAGTTTCGTCACTCTCAGTTCTTGCTTGATGAACTTATCAAGCTTAGCAATATGGTACCAGACCGAACCTCCACCTTCGGAAGACCTCCTGATTTTCCCCTTCCCACACTCTTTGTTCTCCTTGGACTTAAGTTCGACTGGGGATTCAGCTACAGGACTTTCGTGGCATAGCTCAAGTCCAACCCACTTCTCCTTGAACACCTCGGTCTTGAAAGAGCTCCAAGTTATTCCATCCTCCAACACGCACTGACGCGCCTGGACACTCAACTCCTCCATCGCATGTACCAACTCCTGGCTCGAAAGAGACCTCCTCCAAGGAACCTTGCAGTGGACTCCACCGGGTTCTCTCACTCCACTGGAGGAGAGTGGATGTCGCTGCGGTTTAAAAAGACGTTGAAACGGCGTTTCACATCACTTCACGCAGCTGTGGACACTGACACCCTGATGGTCCATGCTATCCGGGTGAGAGCTCGACCGGGTGGTGATGCAAAAGAACTGGTCCCACTTCTGAAACGAGTGCCGCATCAAGGTCTTGAGAACGTCTATGGTGACAAGGCCTACATCTCACGAAAGAACGTCCAGTTCATAGTGGACCTTGGTACATATCCAGGGATCGACCCGAAGAAGAGACTGAGAGTCCGGTCGCGGGGATACCGAGGGTACAAGGAGTTGATCAGAGAGTATCGGTCAGACCCTGAGGAGTGGAAGAAGAAACACACCTATGGAAAGAGGAGCCTTGTGGAAACCGTGTTCGGAATGATGAAGGTGCAATTCATAGGGAATCTGGGTTCGAGGAGCTACAAGGAGCAGCGGCGAGAGCTGTTGATCAAAGTGATCCTTCACAACTTGGGACGTCTGAACTTCCTGGAGTGTGCCGGGAGGTGACTTTTCACACAGAGCCTAGAAAATGCGTAACCATAATATTGCGTAGCTGGGAACAAGTATGGAATCCACATCATCACACTATTCATGGCATTCTATCAGCAACACCGCAAAGTCATTGAATAGCATCGAGGCAACCATTGGAGAAATCTTAAAAACACATTCCGCTAACCTATTGATTACTCTCGAGCCTAGGCTGATTGAGGCCCGGTTTTCAGGGCTAAGATAATATTCGAAGACGTTTGTGAACGCAAAGCAGATAATTCGCCCTGAGTAGATTCTGATATCTCGAAACAACATCAAGATATCGTACTCCTGCACGTGACCCACCTTCATCATTACGTCCCTCCTCGTTTTGCCCCGAGTGAGTAAGTTGGCGACTCTCATGATGAGATTCTTCTCCAGAGGAATCTTGAAAATAGCGAATCGAGAGATTCTCGCTATCTCTAATAGTGCTTTGTTCGCATCGGGTACATGTTCTAGAACATCTATCATCAAACAGAGGTCAAATTCTTTGTTCTCAAAGGGAGTGTCACATATGTTCCCCTCCAAAGCAAGAGCTAGGTCAGGATTCATTCGTTTCTGGATTCTGAGAGATTTCGGGCTAAGATCCAGTGCGTGTTTCTCGGTTGCGAGTCCATGCTTTACATTGATGTACTCTGCGACCTTCAGTAGAATCAGACCAGCTCCTCCACCGACATCAAGCACATGAACTACTTTGCCATTGCATTTTTCGATGAATACATCAACAAAAGGAATCACTTTTTTGATTTTCCAGTTGGAATCACGAGCAAACATGTTTGGATTATATCTCCAATAGGAATCTGTCAAGTATGATTTCTCTAGGAATCTATATAGCTTCTTCATTTAGTAGCCTCAACAAATTTCTGCATCCAAATTCGGACCAGTTTAGATATTTATGGTTAAACCCAAGGTAGCGGAATCTTCAATATGCGAGCCTAGTTAGGCAAGTCAACTAAAAAGTTTTAGCTGGAAGCAGTAAACATTGAATTAAAGGGTTTGAATCGGAGATTAAGCAGTAGTGCTATATAATAACGAAAATCGTTCGCTCTATGAATGGTTCTCCAAACAACTTATCGACTGTAAGAATGCGCCCATATCTATAGATGTTATTTAGTGCCAAGATAGAATCGGAGTATGAGTTCGTGAGAGGAATCCATGCATCTCGTTTGAACTTCTTGGAGTGTGCCGGGAGGTGACTTTTCACACAGTGCCTGTGTTTAATGAGATTTGCTTCTAGAAGTATCTGTTGTCTTGATACCAATTACACCCAAGTTGCAGACTCTCAAGTCTAGTTCATTTTCAAAGGCGATAGATGAATCAACAGATGTGGGAAGTTGTCTATCTCGACGTATGTAAGTGTAGATCGGCTTGAAACTCATATTTGGTATTTTTTAAAGATTTTCATCCATTCACTTGCTCGTATCCTGTTTCCCATTATTCCCTGCATCTCCGGCCCGAATGTTTTTTCTGGGGCTGAAAAAAAATCGAAGGGAGCGGTCTCCGTATCTTTGTGATCCTCCAAATGGATGCAATGAATCATCACCCCATTAGGAGTAAGGTCCTTTTCCAAGTTTTTTAGTAAAGGGATAACATCACTAGTGGGAACGTGTTCAAGTACTGCATTTGAAAAAATAAAATCCACCTCACGATTAAGCCTATTCCGTGCTATGTCGATTGGTGCCCAATAGTAGATTCCTAATTCTTTATTGCCTTTTGTTTCAATGTCTTAGACCATATCCAAAATGTCGAAAAAGGGCTTGCTGAACTATTTTGGGTGATGAAACCTCAAGGCCTACTTCTTTTGTCAGTTCATAGCTATGAGCATTTTTCTGCTATGACACCGTCTTGGATTATCAAACGAATTGACCCAACACACCCTCATCATTTCTCACATAAACACGTCATCCAAAGAATTCTATCTACTGGCTTCCATTTAACAAGATATAGATTAGACCCACTCAAATTGCACTATGGCAACCTCCTATTACGAGTGATTGCTTTAGTTTTCGGAAGAAACCCTTTGGTTAGTTGCATCAAAACCATCTCCTTAACAACGGGATTCTATATAATTCAGAAACTAGATCGATAATTGGAAGTAGACATTGATTTTGCTCTGAGAAAATATCACCATATTGAGTCTTTACGAAATAAATACTAGAGCTTCTTAGCAAGACATCCAAAAAAGAATGACCAGGATGGAATTATATCACATATCATGTTGTCAACTTTTTTCATCACACGTCCAAGAGGAGTATCATTTGTTAGCATTGTGAATTTAATCTGGTAGAATGTAGGGGTTTTGAATCCATTTTTTATGAACAGAGATGAAAGCTCTTTAGTATTGAATGATCTCTCATAGTCAATAGAGAATTTTCCAGTAGCTCGAAGGAAGGGTCTAAAAAATATTGTCCAAAGACTGAGTTTGTTAGGTACAGTGATGAACACATAACCACCATCCACCAAAACTCTGAATGCTTCACGAAATAATGGTGTTGAGTCTTCAAAGTGCTCGAAAAGTCCCAAAGAGTAAACAAAATCGAAGTGATTGTCAGGAAATGGTATCCTTTCCGCTTTGCCGTACATAACATTGATGTTATCATATTTCTTTGATTGCTGCAAAGCCTGTTCCGAAACATCTATTCCTACACCATCCCCCCCGTACTCTTTACAAAACCACGATAGTTGCATGCCTTCTCCGCACCCAATGTCAAGAATCCGTGCATCTCTTCTAAGGGGGAGATTCCTAGGAAACTGTGCATGCACACACGCAACTCGTTTTTCGCGGTGTAGTTTATCCCACAGTTCAGTTGTCGTTAATCTGGTATTATTTTTTTTGGGTTTCACGTTTTGTGGGTGTATAATCGCATGATAAGTATTCCTTAAGTTGGTGGGCTATACTCCCAAGACCGATTATCGTACTGGTCTTGGAACTGTCTACAAATGGCTTGTTGACAATAAGACTAGGAGTGATAGAATCTGCTGCGGATGAAGCTATGAACCTTGCATCTGGTCGAGAAACCTCTGTCAAAGAATTAGCAACTTACATCAATGAGATAACTGGAAATCCCCCAGAAACTATCTTTGGACCAAAACGTGACTGGGACAAATCTAACCGAAGATTGGCATCAATTGAGAAAGCACACAAAATTATTGGTTATGATCCATAGATGGGCTTTAGGAAGGGTCTTGAGAATGTTCACAGCTGGTTAAAGACAAATCGTGACAATATCATCAAGTCAGTTGGACCAACAGCAGAGCTCTGGTAGATCTCTCGTCTAAATGTTGACCTGTACATCACAAACTAGAATTTTCTCCAATGAATAATAAATTGATTAGGTCCGTGAATGTAGCTCAAATAACACTAAGGGTAAGAATGAGGTTGAAACTATCCTGCATGTTAAAGTTGTTACTGGGACTCGACCACAAATAATCAAAACTGTCCCATTGCTAAATGCATTTGAAAAGGAACGCATTGATTTCACATTCATTGACGATGTAGTGGCATGCAACATGCTTGCAGCACAATCATCAAAGTCGAAAGGACAATTCTACAACGTTGGTGGAGGATCTCAGATTTCTATTGATGAATTAGCAGAGTTGATAATTGAACTTACGAATTCTAAATCAACAAAGGAGTACAAAGCCCCCGGATCTGGAGATGTTCAAGATAGTCTTGCCAGTCTTGAGAAGATTGGAACTGATGTTGGTTACGAACCAAAATGGGAAATTCGAGATGGATTAATGAAGACCATTGAATGGATGAGTTCCTCTACGGGTTCTGTAGAATAATTCGCTTATTTCCGTTCAGTATGAAATCGGATTTAAGATATGTTGTTCATTCCTCGAAACTTTTGCTATCGCTAATAATATCGTTAGCAATTTCTTAATTTATAGAAACAGAAGATAGAGTAGCAAAACGGAAACAATCTGGACCAAAAATACAGCTGCGATACTTTTACGATGAACACGAAGTATTGTGAATAAAATTATTCCTAATGATTTTGCTGCATATTTGGGTAGACTACTTACAACTCGAGAATTTCGATTTGCAAAATATCGGACACTAATTGGCACTTCTTTAACTCGGAACCCCTTTTTAACAAGATCAAGAATCATCTCTTGCGTATACGTAAATAATCCAGTAACATTCATTTCTATGGCCGCTCTTCTAGAAATCGCCCGAAAACCACATTGTGTATCAGTGAACTTTTGTCCCGATAATAAACTAACTGTCATTGTAACAAGTTCATTTCCCATTCTTTTTACAATGGGAACTCTTCTTGCATCCTCTTCAGAACCAAATCGTGTTCCCAGAACAACATCTGCTTCACCATCAGCTATAGGTTTTACAAGTTTGAAAATCTCATGGGGATCGAACTGTCCATCAGCATCAATGTTTACAATGATATCCGCATCAATCTCTAAGGCGGTACGTACTCCTGACTTGAATGCATTCGCAATTCCACGGTTGATTCGATGCTTCACCAGCAGGTCTGCACCACTTTCTCTTGCCCTTTCGGATGTATCATCTCTCGATCCATCATCAACTACAACCACTGCCACTTCATTTTCGGGATGAATTTTCCGCGGAATTTTTTGGATTACGTCCCCTATAGATTTGGCTTCATTCAAAGCAGGGATAATAACTACTATTTTCATCGAATCACCGCGTTTTCACTTTTCTAACATTAATTTATCATTTCAGCATTATCTGATTAACCCATCTAGTATTCATCCATTTTCCATTTGGACTGCTGTTTCGACAAGTAAGTCATGAAACTGACCTGTCAAAGTTGACCAAGCTAGAGGGGTAACATAATCAACTGCATTTTGTCCAATTTGCTGTATCTTTTCTGGAGTTTTCTCTAATTCTAGTACTTTGGAAACGATATCTTTTGCGGATTCTATATAGATGACTCCATTACCCCTTCCGAACTCCTTCATGATACCAAGCAATTTAGTTGCAAATAAGGGTTTGCCGCACGCCAGATATTCGTAGGTTTTGATAGGAACAATGTCGCGCATGACCTCATTCAGGTGCGCCGGAAGTAAGGTGAAATCTGCTGCAGCTATATAGAAGGGGACCTCCTGATAATCCACCCAATCCACCAGAATGATTCTGTTCATCGCTCGCGAGTCTTGACTCATAAGACGTAAGCTGTCGAACAAATCTCCTCGTCCTAGGAGCAACATCTTAACATGAATAGCTTCAGGTCTGTTAAGCAGTTCTTCTGCCAGCTCCTTTAATCCACTAAATGGAAACATATTGCCCATAAAAAACAGAACAATGTCATTATCTGCAATATTGTATTGTGCTCGAATCTTCCTACCGTCCAAGGTTGGATTCATTCGGTCGAGATCGACTCCTGCACTTACTACGTGAATTTTATCACGACTAGCTCCTAAACTATTCACATAATCCCCAAGTCCCTTATTAATCACAAATAATACGTCCGCACGTTTTACGATTCGCGATTCAACGAACTTGCCAATCATCTGAAAGGAAGTTTCTGGAATCAGGGTATGCAAGCTATCTATAACATAGTACGCAAAAGGAATCTTAAACTTAAATGAAAGAATTGTAGCCAAGTAACTGTTGAGTATACCCAACCCAACAATCACCTCAGGTTTGAATTCGGAGATTTGGCGTTTTAATTCTAAATAATGGAACAGAATGATACTCAGATAGCATAGTACTGGAATTCTTAACATCATGGGTCGTATTACATGAAGGCGCGAGCTTTTCTCGACTTTGCCTTCCGCATAGTATTCTTTTCGTCTAGCGACAATACCCTGATGTTTATTTTTCTTCCAGTATGATTCATAATCAATGATTCGAATATTATGCCCTCTTATTTGCATTCTCTCGAACAGGTGGTGTTGTTGGTGTGGGCCTTTTGCACCCCAGTCAGCTTCTTGGACTACAAGTATTCTCACCAGAGACGGGCCCCTTCTTTCATCGTTTCCTCAATTCTCTCCTTGTTCTCAAGAATCCAGTTGTGAACATTCTCCAAACCTTTTCTGAAGTCCATCTTTGGATTATAGCCAATAATCTTCTGTGCTTTTTCAATGGAAGCTAATCTACGATTTGACTTGTCCCAATCGCGTTTGGGTCCAAAGATAGTTTCTGTAGGATTTCCAGTTATCTCATTGATGAGATGAGCAAGATCCTTCACAGAGGTTTCTGTTCCCGATGCAAGATTCATTGCCTCTCCTGCAGCAGCGTCTATCACACCCAGTCTGAGGACTCCATCGACAATATCATCAACATAAGCAAAGTCCCTTGTTTCATCTCCGGTTCCAGTAATTGTTAGTGGTTGATGATGCATGGCTTTCCACATGAAGTTTGGAATCACATTGCGGTATGCACCTGGAACTTCACCAGGACCAAATACATTGAAGAACCGACCAATACTTGTTTCGAGACCATAGATTTCGTGATAATGATTGCAATACAATTCTCCTAGAAGCTTGTGAATCTGATAGGGAGTATCCAGTTTCAATGAAACGGTGTCTTCTTTGAAGGGAATCTCTGCGTGGCTTCCGTATACTGAGCATCCAGACCCAGCAAACACCAATCGTGTCACATCTGTAAGGCGGGAATACTCCAATACTCGGAGAAGTCCAAGTCCATTCACCATCAAATCATCTTCAGGATGGTCGATGCTGTTCTGATTCGCAAAGTGAGCTGCTAGGTGAAATACGTAGTCTGGTTTCTTATGGAATACTTCTTTCAATTTTTGCTCATCAAGGATGCTACCCTCGACGAATTGTACTCGATCATCCTTTGGGATATTCCATCTATAGGCTGCAGATAAATCGTCAAGAACAATAATCTTCTTTGCATCCGTTTCAATCAGCTTCTTTGTCAAATTGCTGCCGATGCAACCTGCGCCTCCAGTTATCAGGATAGTCTTCTCTGCGTATTTTGAAAGTACCTTATCATACTTCAATGTTCATTTCTCCTCAATGTGATATGCTTTCTTGAACCATTCAACAGTTCTACTAATGCCCTCGTCAAGAGGGATAGTAATCTTATGATTAATATGTGATTCTGCTTTTGAGAAATCCGCGATTTTGAAGCGCGTAGTAAAAGCCTCTTCACCCTTGAACTCAACCAAACTGTTATCTCCGCTAGTATGTTTCTGAACAATCTCAGATAGTTCCTCTATCGAGTATTGTGTTGCACTGCCTAGATTGTATACTTCTCCAGGAATGAAATTATCAATTATGTTACTGAAAGACTTCACAATATCTCCAACGTACTCGAATGTTCTCTTGTGACCTCTGTACACCGTGGATGGCAGGTCATGTAACGCATTATAGATGAATATTGGTACAACACCACGGTATGGACTGTAGTGTTCATGAGGTCCGTAGACATTGAACAAACGGACTCTTACGCTCTCGGTCCCTTGCATCGCAGCAGAGTTCAAAATCTGCAATTCATTTGCCCACTTAGTGATAGCATAGTCATTCATTTGTTTGATAGGGATTGTTTCCATAACGTCTTCTTTCATGGTCCCATCATAGTCGCCATAAACTTCAGCACTTCCAAAAAATATCATTTTGAATCCAAATTTCTTCTGTGCAGTAAGAACGTTTTTAGTCCCAACACAATTCGTAGTCCACAGATTTTCGTAATGGTCTTCACCATTCCATCTACCATATTCAGCTGCGGCGTGATATACATAATCTATTTGATGACGTTCAAAGATTCTTTCAAGATGTCTATAACTAGCCACATCGCATCGAATAAACTGTGGATCATTCGAATGCAGGATGTCACAACGATAAACGTCATGACCACGATTTCTAAGTTCGTGAGTCAAGTTAGTACCAATAAATCCAGCTCCCCCAGTAACAAGAATAGTTGCCATATTTGATCACCACTAAACTCAATTTTAAGTAGATTACAAAGTATTCCGATTTTGGAGTGCTTATAATAATGTCGAAGAGTGAGCTTTAATCTTCGAAGAAAAGTAACGACAGAATTATATCCGTGACAAAGCTGCTGTAACATAGTAGAAGTAACATGATATCTTCTTTGGATTATCACTGAGGATACGGGACTGTCAACCAATCTGATGGAGATACGATGATGATTAATCCGATTGACGTACTAGTTGCATTTTTCTTGCTCACCTTCCTCGTACTTCCCCCTGGATATCTGGCATCTCGAGCATTCTTTTCAAAATGGCATCAAGTACAATATGTAGTTCCATTCGTTATGATTTCCATGGTGTTAGGAACAATTCTGGTGATCCCTATCTGGTGGACCCTTAGTCTGATGTCATATAATATCATTACACTAATCGCTGTCCCATTAGTATCTCTTGTGATAATATTAATTCAGAATAATAAATTCCTGAACAAAGAATCGACAATATCATTTTTCCATTCTGCAAAGACAAAAGAGAACAAATTCTTCCTAGTTCTTTCATTGGTCAGTTTTGGATATATTGCGTTCACAACACTCACACTGGCGTGGGTTGAACCAGGAGATCCTTGGGCACACTCTGTGTTTGTTACATTGATAGTACAAAATGGAAAGATACCTACAACATTTCTTCCATTAGTAAGTGATGGAATTCACTACCCGTTTGCGTATCACATGTTAGCTGCATCTTTATGGTCACTTGCTGGATTAGTACCAGGAAAAGGACTACTTCTTGTGGCTAGTTTTTCAATTGCTCTAATTCCAATCCTAGTAGCATGGTGGTGTTATGCGAGAACAAAGTCCTATCAAGCAGCTTTGATATCATTCTTCTTTACATTCTTCTACAGCAGTTTCGGTGTGGAATATTCTCTTTGGGGATACTACTTCAATGGATCTTATACTGTAATCACAGCGGCCTTAATCCCCATCATCTCGATATTGCTAATAGACAAAACGGCACGAGGCATAGAGTCAATCGACCTGAAGACACTTTCATTCCTAGTCATTCTGTGTTATATCGCATTTATTACCTATCCTGTTTTCATTCTCGTCCCTGGATTCGTTATTCTATTGATTATGATCCAGAAGGGATTCTTTGTTGTTAGATGGAAATCCAGACTGACCTTAAGAACCCCTGAAACATTAGAAGTACTATTTGTTTTTTGCAGTGTATTAATAGGTGCTTTCTTATTATACCTCTATACCTATACCGATTATCTTTACTACATCCACCTTCTATTCATTGGTTCTGGTGAAGAAAGCCAAATCGGACAGTTACACAACTACTATCTAGAGCCAGCATATTTCCTAGATCCGTTTGTTATTCTTATTTCATGTTCTCTATTCATAGCATCAATTCTGGGAATACGAAAAAATACAAAGTCGCTGTTCTTCATCGTTATTATTGTATTTCAAATCGTCTGGTATCTTTCTATAATACCAATCATTCATGATTCATTTCTCTTCATACTTCAACCGCAAAGGTTTCTTGTGCTCATATCAATCCTAGCCTTCGTATTGACGCCAGAAGCATTTCGAAAGGTGAAACAAAAGATTTCAGATAGAGATGAATCATGGGAAATAATCGTAATTAAAAAGTTAAACGTAACAAGGATCAAAACGCTCTCTGTAATAGTGCTGATTATATCAATTATACTCATTTCACCAAGTATTGTATGCCACTTCTCTGGAACCTACGCAATTCGGGCAGGATCTTTCCAGAATTCAGAAACTTGGAAAAACGACGCTGCAGGAATTCAATGGTTGGTTGAAAACACCGATGAAGACGACCTTATTCTTAACTTCCAGACCTATTCTGATTTCTTCATACCCTCTTTTGGTTTACTTAATGTTGTATACGCTCGACCTACCAATGAAACAATGGGGTTTGCATTATACAATGTGTGGAACTCGACAGAAAACGAAACGCTGGTCTATTCGCTTCTCCAAGAGTATGACATTGACTATATTTATCTCGCAGAATATTGGGGCATGGTTGATGTGATTAATCATGTCTATCATGCTCAACTCAGACCATATTACGTCGCAAATTATACCAGCTACTTCAATAGCTATACGTTTTTGGAAATAAGATTCCAACAGGGATATTGTTTCGTATATGAGGTTGTGGGGTTATAGTTAGAAAATCAAACGTAGCATCTACTGAAAAGAATCATAAGCAATATGAATCGGAACAAATGGAAACGGTGATTCTCTTTGAAGGTTTTATTCGTAATGAAGGGCTATCATTCCGCAACCGGTGGTGCTCAAAGTGCATCAAAGGATTGGTATCAAAAGATGAGTGAATATGTAGATACCAGACTACTTACGGACAAACCCTCGACAATCTCAAGAATGATAGCGAAGACACCATTGTCATTTCTTTCTGCCGCCAATCCATTGACTTTCCTGAAGTATGGAATGGTAATGTCAAGACGTCTTAATATAGCCTGTAAGAAATATAAACCGGATCTCATTCATATACAATCATATTCGGGGTATTCGGTCATTCCTCCAAAAAATATTCCAACTGTTGTCACACTTCATGATGAGCCATTCCTGAAAATTAGTGATAGAGTGTCTCCAAGTCCTATCAGATTCTTATCGAGTTTATTACGTTATACCGAGGATTTAATGCGGAAACTTATGCTCTCAAGAAACCCTTTTTTGCATGCAACGGGGACCACAACAGAGGTTTTGACACTTGAGCGATACCCCAGAATAGTAAGCAAATGTATTCCCAATATCACAGTAATATCTCAGCCGCCAACTCCAACAATGACGAAATCTGAGTTGTTAGAAGAACTTAAATTACCACCAAAATCAACCTTGATTCTTACAGTAGGAAATATCAACTTTAGAAAAGCACTCCATAAGATTCTTGATGCAGCATCCATTTTATCGGGTACCACAAACATACAATTTGTCATTGTCGGAAAAACTGCAAACTTCATCTCACGGACGTATTTGAGAGCGGTCTTGAAACGAGCAAATCCGAATCGAATAAAGAATTTTCATCTCACCGGTTTTGTGAGAGATGAACTTCTGCATAACTTGTATTCATATGCAGATATTTACCTATCAGTATCACAAAGTGAAGCTTGTAATCTAGCCTTAATTGAAGCGGCTTCATACGGCATTCCGATAATAACAACTGAGGTTGGTGCTGCCAAAGACCTCTTTGAAAGAGAAACGACCCTTCTTCCAAGAAACTCTACTGTAAATGAAATAGTGTCATCAATAATGAAAAAAATAGGATTTCCACGTATTAGATATGAATCGCTCGGGAATTTAAGCGAGAAGAAAACAGTCCAAGAGATGCTTAAGTTCTATCAAAAGATACTACAAAAACCTCGTCCTATATGATGGCAGATTCTGATTCGTTCTTAACAAAATGTTGAATTATCCTTCGAAAAATACCTAGATCTCGTCCGATACTTCGCTCAACTAAATCCAAAAACAACATATCCTCTTTAGAGATGACTCCCAAAATAAGAATACATACGAGAAACAATCCAATAGGCAAAAGCGCAATCATCAAGATGTCGACCAAACCAAATCCATTAGCAGGTTCAGGAAAGACGAACCGGGTGAAAATAATCACACCGAAAGCAATAATCAATGCTCTAATTGATCCTTGACTAATGGGTTTCAATTTGATTTCAATCCAAAGGAATGCAAGATGGATGAAATTGACGAGGAAGAATGCAATTGATACTGCTATTGCGGCTCCAATAGGACCATATATCGGAACGAGGAAGTATGCCACAATAAGTGCTGCTACCGCAGATGTCGCCCATGCTGCTGCCGTTATTCTTGGTTTTCCGATTGCCACAAGAGTGGGACCACTAAGTCCTATTATAGAATGAATGAGATACCCAATAGCCAGGATTTCAAGCCAAGGAAATGCCACAATATAATTCGAACCAAAAATAGATAGGGCTGTTCTTGGAAATGATTCAAGACCAATGAAGATGATCAATGAAATGATTAATCCCCATTTAGAGGCTGCGAGATAGGTTTGCTTTAGGGACTCTATCTTGTTATTGGCGTATAATCCCGTCGCTGCTGGTAGAAATGCAAAATATACAGCTTGGGTGCCAATCGGTATAAATTGGCTGAGAATCACAGTTGTTCCATAAAGACCTACTATGGATGCAGTAGCAAAAAGACCCACTATCAGAGAGTCTGCACCTGTCATTAATTGATATGTCAGCATTTGTAGTGCCAGCGGAAGGGAGAACAATAGTAAACTCTTGCTAGTTTCTTTGGAAATACTAAGCTGTACTGTAATTGATCCTTTGAAATACGCAAAGTAGATGATTGCACCGAGGAGCGCTGCAAGTGAAATTGCTAACGAAATCATTTCCAATGTAACGATAAGATAAACCACACCTAGAACCGATAAGACTCTTAATCCAAAAAACAGGCTGTCCTCAAAGATAACTTTGGGTTTGAATCTTTTCAATCCTCGAAAGATGGCGGTGAGTATTCTCACCGTCAAAATTGGTAATAAACCAAGTGAAAGAATCTTGAGAACAATTCCTAGTTCAGGTATTGAGAAAATAATAGCGATAGTGTCTGATAGAATCCATAACGAAACTGAAGAAACACATGCTGTTAGGAAGGTTATCAGCAGAGTTGTACCTATTTTGGACCCGACATCGGTTAGGTTTCCCTTCGCATAGGAATAGGATATCTGCGTGGTTGCACCATTATCCATCCCTAAGATAGCAACAAAAATCGCAATGTTAAGGATTTTCAGTCCCAAGAAGAGAGTTCCAAATTCTGCAGTATTTAATACTCTGGCCGAGATAACTCTGATGAAGAATTCAAGAGCAAGTGCGATCACCATTCCAACAAGGGTCAGGAAAGTACCGCCCGCAAGAATTGTTAGCTCTGACTTGTCTTCCACGATGTCACACTCGGGTGTTAATCTTATGGGGATGGTTTCATCCTCTGAGTATAATCAAATGCTAACTTTTGTAACTCCCCTATAAGGGTGATTACAGCGGATGAATGCAAACAACTAAAACTGAGGTTAAGTCATCCAAGAAAGTGTGAGTTTTTTAGTATCATTTGGGATAGAAAGCCTCACCCAACTATGATGAATGACCCCAAGTTATTGCAGATTTGAGGTGCAGCGGATGATGGAGATTCAAAACAAACTGTACACATTAGGTGTCTTGTATGTAATCTCCCTCTTGATTTTCAGTTTGAGTCTATTCGTTCCTGAATCATTTATCTTCATACTACCCTTGCGAGCTATCTCTGGATTAATTGTCCTGTTTCTAATACCTGGGTCACTATTAGCATCATACTATCTTCCTCAATCCTTCCAAAATATCGGGATCTATTTCTTAGTGGGATTGGTTATTACATTATTTGAAATCAATATTGTATTTCTCACATCACTACTTCTTTCAGTTCATGAGCAGCTAGTTGGTTGGCTCATTATTGCAAGCGTAGTAATAGTATCCATCTATCTCATCCTGCATTCGAAGAATGATAATAAACTCTTCAATAGAATTACATTAGGTCTTAATAGGACTTTACTCTGTATTGTGCTATTTGCGATAGCTATTCGTCTTCTTGTTTCATTTCTTGCACCATATTCAATTGCCCCTGATGCATCCTTCTATTCAGACTATGCACGAGGGATACTTGATGGAACCTTCAACTCTCTAGTGTTGAATGATGCTGCTGCATATGATCTTTGGAATGGAGTTCAATATGCTGCACATCACGGATTTACGTATATCACCGCTCTATCATTCATATTGATACCGCCGACACTCTCAGGTCCATCCTTCATTCTTATCGTAATTGGAACGGTACTAGTTATTCTAGCAGGCACTCTAGCAAAAGTTTACTTCTCTGAGAATGTGGCACTTTGGATTTCAATGATAGTCGCACTCCACCCTCTATATATTTTTCATTCAGCCTTTGCCTATGGCCCTGAGATTACTACTCTATTGTTCCTGATCTTTATATTTCTCCTAATAAACCAAGGAGATTTCGACTCGAATATAACTAGATTCGTAGCAGGAATTCTACTAGCTCTCATCGATGTGATTTGGTATCCCAACTTCTTGATAGGTTGTCTGGTCCTCCCTCTTGCGATTTATAGACTCAAATTCTACAGAAGTTCAGATGGTTTACTTTTCACATTCTCAATGTTACTCGTTATCATAACCCGCTTGTTATTCACTTCGGTTCTAGTATTCCTATTACTCTGGATAACTATTTTTCTAATACCCTTCATAGGCAAGTTGCTTAAAGGTACAACTCAGTACCTGAAGTTCATACCTCTATATTTGGGAATTTTTTCAGTTACGATTTTTTGGAAATTTCCTGTACAGTTCATATCATCATTGCAACCTGGAGGTGTTCCAGAAACAAGCCCAATCTTGGATATTATTTTCGCACAAATCCCTCCTGAAATTCTTATAAGATTCTCATTGTTTATAGGATTCCATCTATCACTTGGATTACTAATCCTGCTATTGGTTGCGCTTTTTAAACGTGAATGGTCACAAGATATTGGAACATTGTTTCTGATGTCATTGATTAGTATGGTGGGAACTCTAAAGATCTTTGGTCACTTTACAAAAGATACACTTCTGATAGATTACCTGTACTCTGATTCTAGATATTTTTTGTTTTCAACACTGATGTTAATCCTGGCATCCGGTGGCTTGATCGCGAAATTAGATTTTCCTTCTTTTCAAAGTATAATGAAACAACAATTTCGAATTGATAAAAAGCAAAGAACTTCTCTAATTGTGTTCTTATTGATTTTTATTGGATTTTTGCCGGGATACCTTGGCTTCCAATCTGGAGCAAATCTAATCGAAATAGAAGCTCGGTACGGATGGACAATGATAGATGAGTTCATTGTTTTAATAGGAGATGAAGAATCAATTTTTCTCGTTGATAGAGCAAGAGAGTTCTCTTGGTTCACAAATAGGAAATCAGTTCCTATGGCATTATCTCAAGTAAACTTGGATCTATTCGATGCTGGTACTCAAATAATGGCACTTTCACATAGATTCAATGCCTCATACTTACTGATTGATGGATATACAATTGCTCACTGGGGTGTTTTTGAGTATTTGATTACTAATCCAATCACAATAGGAAAAACAATAATTCTCGATTCTTCCAAAGCAATCGAACAACGATTCAACAATATCACAGATTCAATTGGAACATTGAAACTTGTTTGCCAGTCACAATCCAATGATTATGGTAGCTACAGTAGAATCTATCAATTTAGTAATGATTCGTTTATTCATCGCAGTAATGAGAATCTTCTAGAATCTGGATGGAGTGCTAGTAATGGAGGAAGTATTTCTAACTCCTCTGGGGAAATCAGATTGACGGTTGGACCGGAAGCATACTATACAAATACTTGGCGTCCCCTTGGTCCTGATTTGAATCTTGAAATTGATAGTGGATATTTGGTTTTTGCATTTGAGGATGCAGGAGCTATAATTGCGAGAATTGAAATATATGATCGTGAAGGCAGTCTTATTTCCTATGCTGAACGAGTGAATGATGAACTCTATTATTCTCCATTTGGTGAAGTGGAAATTGGTGATATTCGTATTGTAATTGAAGGCAATCCTGGGGACTCAACGATAATTAAGTCGATAGCCGCGTGGGAAGTCATCTAAGATATAGATTCACATTATACTAGCATGAATGATTCAGTACATTTCTTGACATCCTCTTCAGCTGGAATACTCCCATTTTACATGGATGCAGTCGACATTAACGAAAGTTTTTAGAACTATCCAATATAGAAATAATGATATAGAGTACGAGCAAAGTACGACACTTGGAGAAACACCGTTTGCGTGAGAAGATACATGTACTAATGGTAAGCCCTAGATATACACCATCTATTGGGGGTGTTGAAGTACACGTTGAGAAAGTAGCAGATGTGCTCTCTCAAAAAGGATTCATTGTTACAATTCTGACATCCAGTCACAAATTTGGGTTGAAACCGTATGAACAGGTAGGTAATTCTAATGTACAACGGATCCCATTTTACTGGGAGAAGAATCCATTTCTTTCCTATTTATGGGTTCTTAGAAATTTTCGAGGATTGAATAAATATGATATAGTGCATGTCCATGACACAATCCCACTTCTATTCTGGTATCTTCCGCTATTGTTCCTGAATCCAAGAAAGCGTATTTATACAACATTTCACGGGTTTGAGAAAGATCCTGTTCCTTCGGTTTTCAAGATATTGCGAAGAATCGCCCGAAAACTATCATCTCGGGTTATCTGTATTGGCAGCTTCATCGAGAAGACCTACAGAGTCCACTGTGATAGAGTACTTGTTGGTGCAGTTGAGAAGATGAATATATCCGATAGACCAAGGGATGGTCTGGTTTTCGTTGGAAGAGTTGAATCAGATACTGGAGTAATCGCATATCTCGATGTGTTGCAAAAACTGGAGTTGAATCATGGTATCCGAACTCATTTGACTGTCTGTGGGGGTGGTACATTGGTGTCAGATTTAGTGAGCCGGGCAGAGGAGATTCGTGTGGATCTTCGACCGAAAGGAGTAGTTGATACACCCAGCGAAATTGTGGGTTCTGCACAGGTGTGCTTAGCTGGAGGGTTTCTCTCCATCCTTGAAGCTATGTCCCTTGGAGTTCCAGTAGTTGCATTAGCACAAACCGAACTGAAATGGAGGTACTACTTATCAATGAGAGATGCAGGTGGGCTGATCTCCATACAAACAACTCCTGAAGGTGCTGCACGAGAGATAAACCGACTTATGACAAATTCCCTCCTCTATCAATCTATTTCTTCAAAGGGAAAGAAATTTGCTTCAACAATGACCTGGGAACGAATGGCCTCGGATTATTTAGCACTCTGGACTGTTGTAGAAAAAAGCATCTAAGTAGTGTCACTATTTTTTGTAGATGCTTTGTATTCTATTAATGACACCATGCATAAAATTCGGTACGACCGCTCTCGCTAATCTGAAGTCAAGTTCATTGATTTCTTGTAGGGTGAATAGTAGTAGTACGTAGACTAATCCTCCAATAACAAGTGACACAATAAGACTAATGAAATCTTGAGGTACCATCAAAAAGACAAGTATTCCTGCTGTAAGAGCAGCTAATGTGATTCTAACAAATGCGGGAGCTGTTGAACGAATCCAGCTAATACCTTTCTGCTTTAGACTCATCCAGGAGGTTAGGAAAAGCAGAACAATGTACATTGTTCGAATGAGTGCAGAACCAAGAAGTCCGAACCATAAAGTGAAGTACCAACACCCAACTATTTCGAACAATATCAAACCAATACCAGTGACAACGAAGAATTTCGCTTCTGATAGCGAACGGAGGACCGTATGAAGCGCATATGTGAGTCCCCATAAAGAATATGCTAGAACGAGTAGTGAAAATGAAACTATAGCATAAGGATAGGCTGCATATGAGCTGCCAAACAAAGACGTAAGAACAATACTCGAATTCATTGAAACAATAATTGAGATAGGTACTAAGAGAATGAGGATGTATCTTGCAAGAACGGATACAGCTGTCCCAATTTCATTCTGGACATCTCCCCTATTAGAAGCATTCAGACGAAATCGAGTCAGGATGGGATAGATTGAGGTGGCTATTGCTAGGGAAAGGAAGCTCATCATAAAGAGGATGCTCAAGATTACATCATAGACCCCTAGTGCTTGAAGATCTGTAAGAACAAGGAGAATTATTCTATCAGTGTTTTGAATCGTCACATCTACTGTCTGGAAAAGAAGACTTGGAATTGCAAATGCTAAGATCGGTCGCATATCAATTGTTGAACTCTTGTCGGGTAGACCCCGCATTGCCACAGTACCAAAAATGAGTACTACAATAACCTCTCCTGCTAACCATCCGTATGCAACACCAATGACACCAAATCCAAGTACCACAAGAATAACCGTGGCAAGTATTCTTGTCAGATCAAACACGAGTCTTCCAAATGCCAGTTTCTTTACTTTGTACCGCGCCAACAAAAAGGAGTCTAGAAACACTTCAAGTGCAGAAAATGGAATAATGATTGTAGCAATTTTTAGCATTTCGTCTGAGAGAAATCCTGTGCTTAGAATACTCGGAGATAACAGTGTAAGTAACAGCATGAGGATAGCTGATGAAATTACGATAAGAAGTAAGGATCTTGTCAATAACCCCCTGATTCTATCAAAACGTCCATTCTTCTCTTCTTCAGGTACGATTAGAGGGGCTGCATGGTTTAGTCCGAGTGCTGCTAAGAATTGAGTGAAACCATAGATGAGAGATAGAAGAGCAATCTGTCCCATTTCTGCTTGCACTAAAAGTCGTGTAAGTATCATTATGTTCGCAACACGGAACATACCACTGATCATTGACTGACCTACGAGTAGGGAAGTGCCCCTTGCTGCTTGTGTAGCTAGTTCAGTCACATCATCACAACCCGATTTACTATAGTCTTTAGACTACTCAATACACAAATCAATCTGTCTTGGCTACAACCGAAAAGGCTTTTGAACAGATTCCTGATGGTTGGGTGAGATACATGTTCAAAATTGTTATGATTTCCCCACTTCCTCCAGAGAGTGCTGGTGAATCAATATACACTGCAGCCCTCATTGACAAATTAGCGGTAAATGAGAATGTAAGAATATATGCAATTACAGGTCCGGATGCATTCGAACTACCCGATTTATCCGGGCGTGTCACAACTATGAATATCTGGCGTGGAAGAAGTATTCTCTATCCATTCACATTACTAAAAGTAATTTCAAAGATACGACCACATATCGTACATGTCCAATTTGGACCACATGGAGCAGTGTACGGTGGCATTTTTGGTGAACCAATGATTGTATTGCTTATTCTATTGCGATTAATTGGGATTGATACTACAATTACGTTACATAGCACTTGGATGACTGATCAAGTTGAAGAAAGAATCTCTGGCTATCGTAAGACTAGTAGGTTATCCATTTTAGCAAAAGCAATGTTTAGAATATTTATGAAACTTTTAAGATTGGGCACAAAGAGAATACAGCTTAGTACAGTAAAGAATGACTCTCTATTAAAACAAAAATTCATTCAGGAATATCATTTTTCTGAGAATGAAGTTGATGAGATTCCCCATCCTTGTAATCCCGTCAGGGATAGCATAGATTCTGCTGAAGCTCTGCATCAGCTGGGCTTGGAAGGTAGATCTGTGGTACTAATTTTTGGTTATATCCGACGAGGGAAAGGCTTTGAAGTTGCTCTAGAAGCTTTGACCAAAGTGAAGCAAAACATTTCCAATGTGTTACTTCTTATTGCAGGAAAAGTACAAGATTCAGATAGCAGTGCATACTTACTTCAACTGAAAAAAATGAGCAAAAAACTCGGTCTGGACGAGTCTGTAAGATTTGATTCGCACTACATTCCTGATGATGAAGTTCCACTTTATTTTTCAGCTGCAAGCATAATCTTAGTTCCGTATACTGAAAGTGTAGGTGCAAGTGGACCCATCCACAATTACGCAGGTTACGGTACGCCTATAATTGCTGCCAACGTTGGTTACCACATGAGAGAAACCCTCGGGGGATCATTGACGCTTTTTAAGAATCGGGACTCAATGGATTTAGCAGACAAGGTCATTACATTACTTGATGACAATCAGCTCCGAAAGGAACTTGGGCACAAACAGCATGAGTATGTTGCAAATGAGTCTTGGGAACTTGCCGCAAAGCGTACTATGCGAAACTATGAGCGAATTAATCCTTGGGATTGAGACTCTCACAGATATCTAACAATCTTCGTGCTAATTTGACCCAAGTGTACTTCTCTTCAACAAGTTTTCTTCCAGCACTACCTAGACTATTTTGCAGTTCAGAATCATTGCTGAGTTTAACCACTGCATCACAGATTTCTGTTGTATTCCCTGGGGAAACAAGCACTGCGTTAGAACTATCCACTACTTCAGTTGTACCTGCAACACGAGTAGCAACAACAGCATTTCCTGAAGCGAGATATTCGAATAATTTTAGGGGGGATGCTGCATGTGAAACTGGAGTATCTGGGAATATGCACAATGCTACGTCAGAAACTGCTGTGAATAATGGCATCTTCTCATAGGGATGAAAGCCTGCATGAGTCACCATATGTCCCAGATTGGAACGAGCCAACCGTGTTAGGAGATTACCTGAGGATTCTCCAGCTCCAACAAGAAGTATTGTTGAGTCTGTGCTTTTCTTATTGAGATGGTCAGCCAAGTCATATATAGTATCAACTCCCGCCCAGTCCTCTAAGTGACCGATAAAAAGCACAATAAAACGGTTGTCTAATCGATATTTATTTTTTATTTCAGAAACGTCCAAATCTGGATTGAATAAATCCACATCTGCACCATTCGGAATGACTACAATCTTTCTTGGATCCAATCCATATGAAACAAGTAGTTTCTTGAGAAACTCTGTTGCTGCAAATATTCGATTTGCCAATCGATACATTGAAAATTCGAACAATTGAATAATGACTGGCTTGAAACTATTCATCGATTCATTTCCCAATCCTGCAGCATACGCAGACATCCAATCTGGACAACCTATGATAAATGGTTTAATTGTGAGTTTTGCTGACAGAAGTGCAACAATTCCAACAATAGGGGATGCATGAGCAGTAATTACTACAGATGGATTGAACCTTACTAATGCTCTAATTGACATTACTGTGAATAGGACAATTGTTAGAAGATATGCCAATGGCATGAACATACGCCATAGTGTTGCCATACGTTTTCCAACTAAGAGATACTCCGCGCTGATATTCTTGTGTATTTTGGGTGGAGGACTTGACCAGTTTTTCTGGTATTTCCAATCTACAGGTCTCTGCCCAATAAGATATCTTAGGGGTTGGGTTACTATGAAATGGACTTGAACACCAGTATCAGCAATGCGTTTCGCAAGCTCAAATATGGAACGGTCTGAACCGAGAAATGGAGGAAAATGCTCAACAAAAATTCCTAGGCGTTTTATACGATTCAACCCCCATGCTGTTGTCGATTATTCCGATTCTGTTTTAATATCTTGTTGTTTTTTACAGTTGTACTAGCTAATTTCCGTTCAATCTCTAATTCGTGATACAGGATTGAAAACGCAATCAATGAAATTGCTATAAGAGATGGAATCATTATGAAGTAAACTGGATTGAGAAATCCCGCATTAGTAGTGTAGAAGAAATCAATTTGATATGATGATTCTACTCTCTGAACTGGATAAATCGTCAAGTTAAGGAGAGTTAGTGTTCCATTATGAGTTGGAGAAATAATATTTACAAAGGAATATCTCCAAAGAATCGGGGTCAAATTTGTGAATACACTTGTTTTAGTAATAATACTTCCATTGATGGGCTCGCTATTTGCATCATTCCCTTCAAATGAAAAAGACAGATCTGCGTATCGACCAAAAGGTGGATCCCATGAAGATTCTATTCTTGCAACAAACTCCATTGCTTTATCGAAATCAATCTCTACTACCTTTGTATAACTGATGCTGATATTTTTCAAATACGCATCATCCGTTACATTTCTCGTATCGAACCAAAATCGACCAGTTGTACCATCAGAATCTACATGTGCTGAAACCTGACTTGCATTCACAAAATCTCCTTTGATGTCAATATCTGAAGACCATCCATCCACTGTTACGAATTCATCTTGCCAATGTCGTGTTTCTTCGAATCCTAGACTTGTGAAATTATCGTGAGTGTAATTTGGAAAAACAAGAAGTAGACATAGAATTACGGTATAACTCAGGCGTTTATCTCGAAATAGAAGGAAGAATGGAATCGACCACAATAAATACCAACCATAGAAGAATTGGCGTGCCATTGCAATAAATAAGAGAGTCGTTGCTCCCATAAGGGTTAACAAAGATTTTAGTGAAACATGTTTGGGCATACCTATTTTCCATTCACGATGTGCATTGAATACAATTAACAAACCAATACCGATTGTCAAAATTCCGCGAACTATACCGATATCCATTGGGAATCTCCAGAATACTTGACTTGCCATCGGCAGAAGTGGAAAGATTGCTGAAACAATGCCCATAATTACTATTATGACACCAAGTGCAACTGTTACAATTTGGTATATCTTTTGATTCATTGCGGGATCATTACTATTGATTAGCCGCAGAATATGAATTAAAATAGCAATAAGTGTTATCGCAAAGGCAGCGGTGACAATTGCAGAAAAAAGTGAAATAGTAAATAAGAATCCAAAGAGTGATTCGACGAAACCCAATGTTGAACCACTTGTGGTTGTACCACCTGTTCCACCTGAGTTTGTGGTCCACGAAAGCAGGAGAATCGGAACAAATGTAAGAGCACCTGAAAGCCCAGCACTTAAAGTGAACCAGAGTCTATTCTTCCATCCCTTGATGTATACAAATAGGATTGGGAATACTACAATCGGGTAGATTTTGGTTGCTATAGAAAGACCCAGAAATATACCGCTAATAATATTTTTTTGATTAAGCAAGGCCCATAGAGAAATTAGTAGTAGAAAACTTACAAGTGGTTCGAAATGGCCATTCCAACCAGATTCTATAACAGATATTGGAAGAAATGCGTATGCCATCGCCGCCGTAGAAGCCCATTTTGGTCCAACTTCTTTATGGACTAGCTTCCAAATTGACACGAGAACAGCTATATCCATCGCAATGGCAAAAAGCCTGAAACCTATGGCCCCTTGGAAAATAGAAGTGATGATGTATATGAAATATGCAAACACTGGTGGGTACGGAAAATAAAATCCAGTGTACGGTATCACTCCCATATGCATGAACGTTCCAAAATCTGCATACCATAAGGCATCGAGGGAAATGTATTGAGTCATTCCAATGAATATCAAGCGGATAATAATTGTAAGGACTCCTAAGCCAACCAGATGCATCTTATTGTGAATGAGGGGTTTTTCAATGATACGTTCTCTTCTAATGAGCATGGCTATCAAGACGATATAGAATGCTATCCAAATGTATACGAGAATGAAGAAAGGGTACATCTGAGTTCCAAAGATGCTCAAAGTGAATGCAATGAATATATTCACAGATGTTAGTAGCATTATCACCGAGCCAATATGATTTGATAGAACTGTGGATATCCTAGAGATATCAATTCCTGACATTAGCTTACCTCCGGAACTCCTCCACTATGTTTCGGTTTTCGGGCGAATAATAATCTGAATACCAGAGCTAAGAACTGCATGATAGTCTGTGAACCAAGCTTACTACTTCCATGAATACGGTCCTGAAACACTATTGGTACATCTGTCACTTTGAGATTAGGATTTCTTACTAAGAGTTCTAGCAGAAATTTAAATCCGTGACTTTGGAATCCTGTTGCTAACAACTGAGCTGATTTACATCCCATTAGACCGCTCATGGGGTCAGTTGTGTTAACGCGGAACAACATAGCCACAAGACGAGTAGCAATCAAGCTCATCGCAATTCTATCGCCACTCCAACCAACAATTGCTCCACCCTCTGTGTGACGTGATCCAACTACCACATCATAGCCTACATCGAGTTTCTCAAAAATCATTGGAAGATATCGTGGATGATGTGAAAAATCCGCATCCATTACAACTATTGGTCCTGTAGATACATGTGAAACCCCCTCTCGAACTGCACCTCCCAACCCCTTTTCATGGATTCGAACAATCATCACGAGATTCGCATATTCATCAATTAGTTTCTCTACTATACTATGAGTGTTATCGCTGCTATTATCGTCCACGATGATTACGGTGACATCCTCTGTACCTAGATGGTGGAATATCGAATGGATAAGTGACTCAATATTTTCCTCCTCATTGAGAGTTGGGATTATCACAGTCCTCATTATCATCCATCCTCTATTGTGGTTCATTAACAACCAATGTTCTTTTTCCAATTACAATTAATCTATTCTCTTAATTCCACTTTTACCTACACAGCGATATTCGAATCCCTTGCCCACTACGGTTTTCATATCAAAGACATTTCTACCATCTACAATGGTTGGAGTTCTCATAACCTTCTGAATATCATCCAGATTCAATGAGAAGTACTCCGAATGCTTGGTTACAAGTACGAGACAATCAGAGTCTTTGGCTGCTATCATGATATCCGTTTCGATCACTTGTGTACCAAACTCCCAATTTTTGACATAGGGGTCATGTATTCGCACAGTAGCACCTCTACTCTGGAGGGCTGCCATAAGAACTGCTGCAGGAGTGTTTCGAGTATCATCCGAATCTTCAAGATATGCTATTCCGAGGATAGTAACGGTTGCTCCTTGAATTGAAACATTCTGGGTCCGTAAGGCGTTCTCTACAAGATCTGCCATATGAACTGGCATGTGATTATTCACTCTACGCGCAATTCCGATGAATTCTGGTTCTATTTTCCATGAACCGTACTCGTACAAACCATATCTCAAGAGCCAGGGATCCTTGGGAAGGCAGTGGCCGCCAACACCGGCACCGGGGATGTGCATGTGTCTATCATGTCTTGCATTTATCAATTCGATAATTTCGTATATGTTTACTCCTAGGCTCTCAGAAACCAATGCCATTTCATTTGCGAAAGCAATGTTGACATCTCGATAGGCGTTTTCTATTGTTTTCGATAGTTCTGCACTAAGTGTATCAGTAGTGTATATTTTTTCCTTAACAATGGTCGAGTAGAGTTTCATTGCCCTCTCTGTTGCCTTTGGAGTAGTACCCCCAACAACGCGTGGCATATTCACAATGAACTCAAGTAATTTTCCAGGCATTACTCGTTCGTATGAGAATGCAAGATCAAAATCTACACCACTTTTCAAACCGGACTCCTTCTCAATAATTACTTGAACAACATGTTCGGTTGTCCCAGGAGCAACGGTCGACTCTACAATAACTAGTGCTCCCTTCTTAATACGCTGACCAATGTTTCTACTTACTTCTCGTAGTGAAACATACTGTGGCATGTTTTGTGAATCCGTTGGTGTTTGAACGTCAATGAGTATAACATCAGCTTCTTTCAAAATATCAATATCATCAGTGGCTCTGAATGTACCTTTGCTGACAACCTTTGAAATTAGTTCATCTAGGCCTGGCTCGATGCCTTCGATAGGTGATTTACCACTGTTTAGAACATCAATCTTCCATCCTGATCGTTTGGATTTTCGTTGAAGCCCAGTTACATCGTGACCATCCACATCAGCCAGAAGCGCAGCACAGGGTATGCCAACATATCCGAGACCTATGACAACAATTTTCGTAACCATATATTCGACACTCTTCTATACAATTTATTAGGCAATTGGGGGCTCACAAAGTTGTATTGAAAAGGATTTTGATATAGAGAAATTGTGTGAGTGAATCTTGTTGTTACTAACTGGCATTTACCTTTAGCGCTCATGCTTTCTTGATAGAACCATAAGTGTCAACTAACCAATCAATGTACAACTTGACACCTTCCTCAAGCGATATCTTTGGCTCCCAGCCAAATGACCTGAGAAGATTGATGTCCAAATCTGTGACCACAACGTCTCCAGCCCATCCTCGTTTGCTACCAGTATATTCAATTTTGGCGTCAGTCACATCGAGACCCTCACAGATTAGTTCCACAATTCTAGTAACTGTTAACCGCTCACCTGAACTAATGTTGACTGGTAGATGCCCTGGTTTCAAATTATTTGCTAGAACAAGGGCTGCTTCCACGGTGTCTGTTACATATATGTATGCTTTGTCTTGTTTACCTGTTCCCAGAACTTCGAGATTGGTTGGGTCTTTTTTGAGTTTGTTATAAAGGTCAAAGAAAATGCCATGGGTCAATCTAGGTCCAAGAATATTTGCCAATCTCATACTGACCGAATTTATTCCATAGAGTTCTGAGTACGATGAGAGGTACATCTCGAATGCGCATTTTGCGGCTCCATAATTACTGATTGGTGCTAATGGTGTATTCTCTGGAGTTGGAAAGATTTCTGAGTCCCCGTAGACGGTACCCCCTGATGATGTGAATATAATCCTGTCAATGTCGTATTTGCGAAGTGATTCAAGGAAGTTCATTCCTCCAATGATGTTGACCTTAAAATCTGACATGGGGTCGGTCACACTCAACCTCACATCCGGTTGTGCTGCAAGATGATAGACTGTGGTCACACCTTCCAATGCCTGCTTAACATTATCATCAGACGCAATACTTCCTTCAATGAATGTAAACCGCTCATTGTCCATATGGGGCTTGATGAATTCGATGTTTCCACCAGATAGATCATCAAGAACAACAACCTCGAATTGATTGAGCAATCTATCCACAAGATGACTGCCAATGAAGCCTGCTCCACCAGTAACAAGAACACGTTCCATTATCTTCACACTCCCAATTTCGATAGTATGGTATGTATCATAAGTCTTGTTGAAGTGATGCTAACTAGCAGACAATGACTTACAGGTGACGCGGAATATTGACTCTAACTCAGTAGGTCCTTTACATGAAAAACACCAACAACATTGGTTCGACCTGGAATAATATGTACTCCTGAAGTGAAACTCCCGAGATGACGATTTAAGCATAATTACCTTTTTCCTTTTCTTCCCTCAAGGATATATCATCTGATTGAATACGATTCCTGTCAAGAACCACATCGGAGTGCAAAGTAAGATGAATCCAAGTCCTGAACAAGAAACATTGCAGAGAGTACTTCAACTACTTGCACATGGGTCTGATGTTGTGCTTCTTGTGGGAAAACTTCGATACGAGATAGAGCTCGGAAGCAGATCTGATGTAATTCAAGCAATAATGAAGAGAGAAAAAGACATAGCTTCTGGAATTGAGAAATCATCCACACCCTGGGCTGCTGTTAGTTCGATAGGGTGGGTACCGAAATTGTTGGATTCAAAGAGAATTCAGAAAGCAATAGGTAAAGCATTTCAATCAACAGAATCCCCTTGGTACTTGCTCAATGTTTTGAAAGATTGGGATGAGGTTTTACTGACCAATGAGGTCTTGAAAGGTATCACGAAGGCACTTCAGTCATGCAAGCGATTCTGGGAGTTCATTGACCATATGAAGACGCTTCCTGAATTAATCGAACATGCTGAAGTTAGAAAGAGCGTAAGGGAACGTGCAGGTACATTATCTTCAGAATTACTCAAATCTAGCTCACCACTATCAATGATCCATAGTATCAAGATTTTTCCCGAAGTATTTGCTGAAGAATCAGTGAAAGGGACAGTTCTTACGATTATTGAGAAGCATGAGGAACCGTGGGAGTTTCTACAAGCGATTGAAACCATAGAACATTTGGATTATATTCGAACTCACCCACGAATCATTGAGGTTTTGGAACAAAGAGCTGGAGAAATTGTGGAGAAACTGGAGCAGTCAAGCGAGATATATGGAAACTTACGAAAAATAACAAAGATTCCAGAACTCGCTCGTACTCAAGCTATCTGTTCATTTCTGTGTAAGCAGATTGCTACATCAAATACTCCATCATTATTTATTGGTATGCTAAGTGCTAATGAGGAGCTGGCAGGACATCCGGATTGCCAAGAGGCAGCAGCAAGAGAGTTAATAGCATCAAGCGAACCCTGGGATATAATAAGTTCAGCAACCTATAGTCCAGCTCTCCTTGAGAGCCCCGGATTTGTGATTGCAATACGATATCGAGTTGATGATGTAATCCAAGCCTTCCGGGATTTCAAGCAACATGATTCTTTTTCTTTTGTTAGTGATGTGATACAAATTGTTGGGAAAGTTGATGCTATTGGGGAGCGAAAGGATGTTGAGAAACTGATTGGAAAGTATATTTCTGGATCCGACGACCCAAAGTATCTCATTGAAAAAGCTATCAAGGAAACTTCGTTGTGTGAGAAACCTGCTATTCAAAAAGCAATTGCGAAGGCAATCCAAAGGAGTAAAGACCCATTACGGATTATCAATGTAATTGATGGTGTCAACCACCTCATTGAGAGCGACATCATACAAGGTGCCATTAGAAGCCGTTCTCAAGATATTCTAGCAGCGATTACGGGGCAAGGATCAGTTACTGTTTCTGGATTGGTCAGTAGGTTAATTGAGGGAGATGCTATTGAAGAAGCGTTAGTGACTCGGCTCATTGAGTCAAAAAGATCATCTGCGGTCCTTGATGAAATCTTCAAGTCTCAGGAAATAGCAAAGAGTAAGACTATCTTCAAAGGAATTGCCCAATCTATTCGAGAGTTAGAAAATCCTTCTGACATACTCATGAACTTGACTAGATTCACGAAATTTGATGAGCGATGGCGTGCTATAATGGATCTTGATGTATTGGATGCAATTGCGGAGTATATTGAAACTACGTCTTCATTGTCAAATGTTTTGAAGAATATTGGATGGGAACAATATGGCCATCTTTTGCTCGTCCATGAACCTATAGAAAAAGCACTGGAAAAAAGGATTGATGATTTTGTTAAACTAATCGCGGAAAATCATAATCCCGCTGACATTATTGCAGAAATCCATCGAATTCCCATTTTATCCTCCAATGAACAGATCTTGAATGGAGTTGCCAACGCAATAAGAAATCCTAGATATTTTCGAGACGTTATAGCAAAGTTATACGGTTTAACAGAGCATACAGTCATTCTTCAGGCAATGAAGGAGTCGGCAGGCACTCTAGTTACTTTACTCGAAAAGGAAGAATACAAGGATTGGGTGTTACGGGATGCGTTTCATCCTGTGATGTTGAACAATGTGGCTCTTGTCGATTGGTTTGTAAAAAATATGGATGAGCCACAATTCATTACTTTTCTCCTGAATAAAGACGCATTTGGAATCCCAAAGATTCGCCAAGGGATTCTTCGCTTAATGCGAGAATCAGAACCTGATGTTTCAATACATATTGCAGTTGCATTGCTCTATATGTCGTTCCTCATCGAATTTCCTGAATATAGAAAAGAGGTTGAAAGTATATTTGAAAATGTGATATTGCGATCTGACGCACCGTGGAATATTCATGGGCTGCATAAAATTATTGAAACTTGTAGTAGTCAACAGATTCAGAAGGCATTGAAGAAACGAATTCCTGATATAGTCCGGGCAATTAAATCTTCTAAACAAAAACAAACCGATCGAATAATTGGTAGAATAACTAAAATTGAAGAATGGTTCACTGATGAGGCAATCGTTGATGCAATTGCAACCACGACTCCTTCATTAGATTCTTCTGCAATATTGAGTATTTCTTTCAGTGAATATCTCGTGTCTCAAAAGGTTATTCAAGATTCGTTTATACAACTGATACGGGATACCTCTGATGTAATCTATAAACTAGGTCTAATCCACTCGGAAAAGATACATGCACTCGAAGAGTTTCAGAGCGCTGTTTTCTCTCGTATTAATGATATTGCACGAACGATTCTGGAAACTAAAAACATATGTCATACTCTCAAAGATCTTGAGAATTGTTATTACGTCCTGAAAAGTTCCGAGGTTCAAGATGTGATATCTCAGAGAATTGATGATATAATAGCAAAAACCGCGAGAAGCGTGTATTTTAGCGTCAAGGATTACCATTTCATTGATTCACTAGTAAATAATCCTACAATTTTCAATTTGATATTACAGAGCATCAAGGAGTCACATGAGCCTTGGGATATCATTAGAGTAGTAAAGGAAAACCAACTTCTAATGCAGAACAAAGACATCTTGCAGGCCATAAAAACCAGGACTGAGTTCATTGCACGAGTCATTGAAAAAGGCAAAGACCCTCAAATAGTGTTCCGAATGATTCAGGGTGTTGACATAGTCACTCAAGATCCTAGTGTTAGTTCAGCAATTTGTGCAAGAGGACTGGAGGGTGAAAAGTGAGGTTGGTATCATTTCAGTGGGCTCTCGAGGAGGATGAAGATGTCATAGAAGGATTGCAACAGAGCTCGATAGTAGTCCCCTTCTCGTCCATCTGGAATCTGTTGGTTCTTGAGGAATTTATCCAGACTGGTTGGACGTCCACTTCTCAAGGAGAAATTCAGATAGTCGAAAAGTCTGAAACCCCAAGGAGCAACTTTGTCAGCGTAGGACATGGATATCCAAACTTTGGGCATATGGCTCCCAGCACCATAGTGAGTTTTTCGGTGATACCTACCTGCAGAATAGACTTCTTCAGCAAGTGGGAAGACTCCATCGGCTTCAACACCACATTTGGGGCACATTCGCCAGAGATTAATAGGCAAGAATTTGTGACTGCAGCTTTTACAGGAGTAATCCATGCGAATATGTTTGGTCAATCATTAATCCTCCAGAGTGGGCTTGAGATATTCCGTATGAATGATACAGTAAAGGGAGAAAAGGATATTCATTGTGGGAGTGTACTAAAAGAGGATTCTGGGTTTCTAGGTATTGGAGGGAGTAATTATGCGTGAAGGACTTGAAAATATTTTCTATGGCCTAATACTTTCAAACGATCTTACAGAATCAAAATCAAAGTTTGACTCATCACTTGAAACTGAAGGGTTAGAAAAAACTCTTGATGCATTAAATGGAGCTCTTCAGCGATACTTTCCGGACTCTTGGTTCAGTCGGAATGTATGGTTTCTAAGTATTTTCGAGAAAGAACATCTCTCTGGAATTAGTATTGACATTCTCGATAAAGTTGCAGAACTTGGCAATTTGCAATCGTATGATGCATTTGAAGAGGTGCTCTCAGTGTTTCTTTATGGAATTGCAGAGGAGCAACTTCACAAAGGGTTTTCGACATTATTCTATAATTTTCAGCAGTTCGATGAAGAATATAGGGAACTAGCGCAATTTGGTCTTCTAATGAGAAAAGCTGAATTTTTGAATGTATTAGAGAACCTTCCTGCATCCTTTCAAGATCAACCAGAAGACATGCAAGTTGATTTAATGGACATTTGGCACACACATCACGGATTTGATGTCTTAATACACCTTGGCGTAAGTAGGTATTCGGAGAAATCAGAAATTAAAATGATTATGACAGCTCTAGAAACGTGTAGAAATGAGATTAGTGCGAAACAAGTAGATGAATTGAAAATAGATACAATGTCTAACGAGTATGTATTGAAGAGGGAATTAGTCCATGGAATGACGAAACTGCTGGGAGGACACGCGCTTAATGTGAAACGTAATATGAGTTGGGAGCCTCCAGACCATGTTCATACCCAAGACACTGTGACTGCACTAGAACTTGTAGGAGGATTGATTTCAGAAAATACACTATTGGACATTCTTGGAGCGGTGTGGTTGTTTCCGAAAAATTCTGAAGAGGTCTGGCAAATCCGCCACAGAATTCTCCAGAGATATGATTCAATGATTGATACTGACGTATTTGAAAGAATACTGAGGTTTCTTAACACTCTTGATTGCTCAGATTTGATCTCAACCAAGGCTGCGAAAACATGCCTTTCTTCTGCTCTACAGGTTTGTATTCGAAAAGACAAGAACCTCGTGTATTCTACACTCATCAAGATGTTGAGATGTTTAAGCTTTAACACAGATTCAGCAAGAGGTCATACAGCAATCGAAGCACTGAGGGAGATTTATATCGATAGAATAATTGGAGACCTTCTTGGAGGTTCTGACCTTAATTCCTGGTTACAGCGGAATCGCGAGGTTCTTCATATAGATGATTTTCGGAATCTGGTCCTCGATGCATATCAAAGTGACACAAGAAAGGATCCTACACATTTCACAAGATGGATTTCAGTGCTTCAACACTTTGAGAAAATAGGGATGAACAAAGTCATCTTAGAGTGCAGGCAACACATGGTGCAAATCCAACCAGATGATATGGGTCACTTGAATGATTATGGAACGGAGTTAGCACTGATCGGTCGGTATGCTGAGGCTAGTGACATATTTGAAAAACTACTGGAGAAATATCCCGATAATTCGCAGTATCTAAACAATTTGGCATTTACAGTTTACATGTCTGGTGACTGCAAGAATGCCTTGAAGATTTCTCAAGGGATCATTGAACGACCCGATGCTGATTATCATACATGGCACACATATGGTGCAGTATTGCATTGCCTGAAAAACTATGATGAAGCTGAGAAAGCTTACAGAAAATCAATTGAAATAAATAGAGAACACTTTGATGCATGGGACGACCTTATTCGGCTTTTGGAGGATATGAAACGTTCAGAGGAGGCTGAAGAAACCAGAAAGACCTACAAAGGTGTAAGATCACGTTCTTTAGTTGGTATGATGGATAGAATTTCATAATTAGTCATAACATGAGTCAGAACATCAGGTATGTTGGTTCTTCCTGCAAGCCTTGAATCACTCTACAAGGTCTTTCACATGGAATACTCCGACCACGTTTGTCCTACCCGGAATCATCTGGACTCCTGAAGTGAAGACAATATCTTTGTTCTTGTCAATGAATCCTCGGTCATAGACAATCTGTGTTGATGCCTGAACAAGCTCATCGACATTATCCAAGTGCTGTTCCTGTGTGATTGGGTGTACTCCCCAGAGTAATCGTAATTTTCTAGAGATTTTGTTGCTAGAAGTTACAGCGAAGACAGGAACGGGCGGTCTAAATTTGGATATCCACTTCGCAGTGTAACCACTTCTTGTTGCAGTAATTACTGCGTCTATTTTATCTGGGATGAGATTGACTGCATTATAGGTTAGATTTCCAATTACTTCAACAATCATTCTTCTGGGTGATGTGACTGCAAGTGGGTCAACATGAGGGAGTGCTTTTTCTGCACGTCTGATGATTCTCTCCATCATTGCTACGGTGCCTACTGGATCTACACCAACCGCAGTTTCTGCGCTCAACATGACAGCATCCGCACGGTCAAGTACAGCGTGTGCAACATCACTGACTTCAGCTCTGGTTGGCATTATATCCTCAGTCATTGATTCTAGCATGTGCGTTGCAACTATAGCAGGTTTTGCCCACACATTGGCCTTCTTAATCATTTCACGCTGTAAAATAGGGACCTCTTCAAGTGGTATCTCTATTCCGAGATCTCCCCTAGCAATCATAACGCCATCCGATGCCTTCAGAATTTCGTCAAAGTTCTTGATTGCAAGAGTGTGTTCGATCTTGCTAATGATGTCCGTATCTTCCAATTCCTTTGAATCCATAGCCCCTCTAAGTTTCTTTACATCATCTGCATCTGTGACAAATGAGAGCGCAATAAAATCTGGTTCTAGTTCCGAAGCAAGGTCCAGGTCTCTAATATCCTCTTCAGTTGGAACCTTGCACGAGAGTTTGATGCCGGGAATATTGGCTCCCTTCCTGCTGGAAATGAAACCTCCATGAGTAACTTCTGTGATCACTTCAGTCCCTTTTACTGATTTTACACGAAGTCTCACAATACCATCATTTAACGCGATGATATTCCCCTTCTTGACATCCGTTGGTAGTTCCTCATGTGAAATCGAAACCCGAGTGTGATCTCCTATGAACTCCTCAGTTGAGAGAATGAACTCTTGACCTGACTCAAGGGTTGCTGGTTCTTTCATCTCACCAATTCGTATCTTTGGTCCTTGAAGGTCGAAAAGAATTGGAATCATATCATCTATTGACCGAATTGTGTCAAAAGTGACCTTTCCCGTTGTGTGGTCTTCATGTGAGAGATTGAGTCTAGCAACATCCATTCCTGCCTCAATCATTTTCGTCAGCACATCTTCAGATTTAGATGCTGGCCCAATTGTACAAACTATCTTGGAGTTGGATGATTGAAAGACCATGAGTGGTTCCACCTGTCAAGAATTGCTAGTACAACAGTGATAATAGCCCTTGCCGTTCTCCGAAATTAGAACAAACTTGGACATTTGGGTCCATTGGTCCACTTCGGTTCCTGCTTCACAGAGGTTTGCATTGCAAATCCAGAAGATTTGCTACGTCTTACATCCTCTCCACGGGCAGTTAGAGTCTCCGGCAAACTGACGGTGACTAGATTGAGTGCAGCATTGAGGTCTCTATCGATTGTTAACCCACACTCTTCACATTCATACTCCCTCTCTGAAAGGGATAGTTCCTTCTTCTTGTGTCCACAGCTCGAACATCTCTTTGATGATGGAAATGTTCTTGGTGCAATATCGAGTTTTGACCCATACCACTGGCATTTGTACTCCAGGTGTCTTCGGAATTCATAGAAACCCACATCTGCTATCGATCGTGCCAACCTTCGGTTCATCATCATTCCAGACACTCCCAGGTTTTCAATCACTATCCTGCTGTGGCTCTTGGCAAGATATGTCGTCAACTTGTGAAGTGTATCCTGTCGAACGTTGAATACCCTTAGATGCATTCTGGCAAGTCTGAGCTTGGCTTTCTCTCGATTCTTACTTCCTTTCTTCTTTCTGGACAGACTCTTTGATAATTTTCTCAACTTCTTAATCCGTTTTCCCAAAGCCCGTGGATTAGCAAATGTAGTCCCGTCAGAAAGAGTGGCTAGTGTCTTTATCCCAAGGTCAACGCCTACTACATAACTAACCATGGGTTTAGGATTTGGAATTTCTTCTTCCACAGTGACCGATACGAACCACCTGTTCGCCCTCCTCCTCACTGTTACTGATAGTATCTTTCCTTCGCAATACTGCTTTCTCCTCTCCTTTACCCGTATCTTTCCCAGCCTTGGAAGCTGTATCTTCCGTCCTTCAAACTTTATTGTTCCATTCAGTCTGAAACTGTCGTTTGTGCCCTTGTTCTTGAACCTTGGAAATCCGATACTCTTTCCTTCCTTCAATCCACGATAGAAGTTCTTGAACGCTCGACCGAGGTTTCTCAGAGCTTCTTGAGGTGCGCACTTAGAGCACTCGTACATCCATGGGAATTGTTGTTTTTTCACGCTGGTCAGAAGTTTATGCTGTTTCATGGGGTTTGTGAAACGGTCACTACCTTGGTTATTCTTGAATAAATTGATTCTCTGTTCAAGCCCCCAGTTGTAGGTGAATCGTGCGACTCCGGCATGTTGGAGAAGAGCGGTTCTTTGCACGTTGTTGGGGTCGAGTTCGTATCTATAGGCTTTATGGATCAACATTGAAGTCAATATTTAGTGAGGATGGAGGAATAAAAGCCCATACAAATTCCAGTATGTACAGTTCATTGATGGAACCTGGTGATTATGAGAGAGTCATACCAATTCTGATTCGCTATCCAACTTTGTCCAAATCTGTGTTCTACCCTTGAATCATCTGCATAATTTCAGACAACGTTCACATGGGATAACATAAAACCAAGAACCTATCAATCTATTAAGACAGGAAAGCATCATTTTACATGCTTGGTGACCATAATGGTAAATATCACAAAGATTCATGCAATAGAAATTCTTGATTCTCGTGGAAATCCCACGTTAATGACCAAGGTATTACTCTCAGATGGTACCAAGGGTGTAGCAAAAGTTCCTAGCGGGGCCTCTACTGGTATTCATGAGGCTGTAGAGCTTAGGGATGGTGGCAAGAGATACAAGGGCAAAGGTGTGAATCGTGCTGTTAAGAATGTCAACACGACCATCAATGAGGCAATGTTATCTGTTAACCCATTATCTCAAAGTTCTGTTGATGAAGCCCTGCTGAACCTTGACCCCAGCGAGGGTAAAGGACAACTTGGTGCTAATGCGATATTATCCGTTTCAATGGCTACTGCAGTTGCTTCTGCCTCGCACCTCCATATGGAACTGTTTGAGTATCTTCGAACAAAGGTGATTGGTAAGCCTGTGAAATACCTGCAACCATTACCCATGTCAAACGTCATTAATGGTGGTGCACATGCTGGGAATGATCTCGCAATTCAGGAGTTCATGATTCTTCCTGTAGGTCCAAAGAGTTTTCCTGAGGCTCTAAGATGTATTAGTGAAGTCTATCACACTCTTGGAAAGAGTCTGGTCAACAAGTATGGCAGAATGAGTAAGCATATTGGAGATGAAGGTGGATTCTGTGGATTTGGTTTGAAATCTACATCTGATGCTTTTGATGCAATAGTGGGTGCTATTGAGGAGGCCGGTTATCGTCCTAAGAAGGATGTTTCACTAGGAATTGATGCAGCAGCTAGCGGGTTCTATGAAAACGGGAAATACGCAATTGATGGTAAGAAACTTGATGCATCGGACCTCCTAGACTTGTATGTTGACCTTGAAAAGACCTATCCATTAACAACAGTGGAAGACCCATTTGAAGAGGAAGCCTTCAATGAATTTACAGCATATGTTAGAAAGACAAAGATCCAAGTGGTAACTGATGACTTGACAGTTTCAAATCCTACGATTGTGAAGCGTGCGATAGATGAAAAAGCTGGTAATGCACTCTTACTAAAGGTGAACCAGATTGGCACAGTCACCGAAGCGATCGAAGCTGCTCGAATAGCAAATGAAGCAGGTTGGGGTGTTGTGGTAAGTCATAGAAGTGGTGAAACCGGCGACACTTTCATTGCTGATCTTGCAGTTGCTCTCTCCGCTGGACAGATTAAGACAGGCGCTCCTGCTAGAAGTGATAGAGTAGAAAAATTCAACAGACTTCTTGAGATTCATGATATTCTAGGTGGCGAGTGTTCTTACCCCGGCAACGAGTTCAGAATTGCTTGGAGGAACTATTAGTCAATGAGTGATAAACGGAAAGTAGTCTTCATAGTCATGGATGGTGTTGGAGACCGCCCTATTTCCAACTTGGGCGGCAAGACTCCACTTCAAGCAGCGAAGACACCAGTTCTTGATCGTCTAGCAAAGGAGGGTCAGAATGCTCTGATGGATGTCATTGGACCTGGGATAACTCCTGGGAGTGATGCAGCTCATCTCGCATTATTTGGATATGACCCATTAGAGGACTATCCTGGTCGGGGTCCCCTCGAAACCATGGGAACCGGTCTGGAGTCCAAACCTGGAGATATCGCTTTTCGTACTAATTTTGCTACTTTAGATTCCGATATGACAGTCATTGATAGAAGAGCAGGTCGTGCATTTACACGAGACGAACAAGATATCCTTCAATCAAAGATTGATGGACTAGTGATTGATGGAGTTCAAATCAGATTTCTGGCCACTGTAGAACATAGAGGTGCTATGATTCTGAGAGGCAAAGGTCTCTATGCAGAAATCAGTGATGTTGATCCTCATGAAACTGGTGTAAAAATCTGGAAGTCTAAACCACTGAAACCTGAAGCTAAGAAGACCGCTGATATCGTCAACAAGATGATGGTTGAGATTAACAAGCTCCTAAGAGACCTAGATGTGAATAAAGAACGTGAGAAACGTGGCTTACCCGCTGCAAACGCGATTCTTATTCGGGGTCCTGGTCGTCATAGTGAGATTCAGACATTGAAGGACAAATATGGGATATCCTCTGCAGTTATTGCAGGTGGCGCATTGTACATTGGGACTGCAAAGTATGTAGGAATGGTACATGAACCGGTCGAGGGTCAGACTGGGACAATTGATACGAATTTCCAAAACATTGCAATGAAGACAATCGAATGTATCAAAGGTGATTATGACTACATTTTCGTTCACATCAAGGCACCCGACAATGCCAGTCATGATCATAACGCTGAAGAGAAGATACGAGCTATTGAGAAGACTGATGAGATGGTTGGGAAAATCATCGAAAAGGTTGGCCGTAAGATAGTCCTTGCAGTCACTGGAGATCATACAACACCCGTTTCAACTGGTGAACACACTTGTGACCCAGTTCCTATCGTTTTCTGGTCCGACTTTATTCGTCCAGATAGTGTTGAGAAGTACTCTGAAATTGATGCTGCCATGGGTGGTTTGCATACTATCAGGGGTTTGGATGTCATGCCTATTCTTCTAGGATACGCGGGTCATATTGAGAAGTTTGGTGCATGATTAACTATAGCGTACCGTTCATTGTAAGGTGCACAATCTTGGACACCAGAGTGAAGTGCTTCCAAGAGCGGCACTGGAGGGACTCTGTGAGGTCAGCAAACGTGTCGGATCAACCTCACACCATGGTAGTTATTACTTGATATATAAAGACGTACAAGTTTCCAGTCTTTCTTCAAACATTCATTAAAGGGATATCCAACTTTGTCCAAGTTTCTTGCAGCTGTTGGCAACCCTAGTTACGAAATCGCTGACCCCAATTCCACCCCCCTGATGTTGATAGCCTCGGGTAGCCAGACTTGACAGTTAGTCATTCAGGATTCCAGCTTTACCAATGGCTCTATACTCAAAGCCCTTGGAAGTTAGATCATCTTCATCAATGACATTCCGACCATCAACAAAAACTGGTGTTCGCATCAAACCTTTGAGTGATTCGAAGTCTAACTCAATGTACTCTCTATGCCTTGTAACAAGAGCAAGACAGTCTGCATCTTGCACCGCCTTATTGAGGTCCTGCCCAATCTTGTGAGTTCCAAACTCCCACTCCTTGACATGTGGGTCATGAATGGTTATTTTGGCACCTTTGGATTCAAGGACACTTACCAGTGTTGCAGCTGGTGTGTTTCGAGTATCATCGGAGTTCTCTAAATATGCTGCTCCCAAAATTGTAACATTTGCGTCATGAATAGCAAGTCCTTTAGAATTGAGAGCATCCTCAATGAGTAGTGCCATGTGGATTGGCATATGATTGTTAATTTCTCTTGCAAGTGTAATGAAACGGGGTTCCATCTTATGTGTGCCATACTCGTTGAGACCAAATCGAAGCAACCAAGTGTCTTTGGGGAGGCAGTGGCCACCAACACCGGCTCCTGGGATGTGGAGATTTCTGCTAGGTAGTTCATTAATGAGCTCAATGATTTCGTAGACGTTTACTCCCAAGCTCTCACAGACCAGTGCCATTTCATTTACAAAGGCGATATTGACATCTCGATATGAATTCTCGATGGTTTTCGAAATCTCTGCAGTAAGAACATCTGTAGTGTGGACATTAGCCTTCACAATCTTCGAATAGATCTCGACCGCCCGTTCTGCTCCACGAGGTGTGATTCCACCAACAATTCGAGGAAGATTGACAATATTATTGATTAGTTTACCCGGCATTACTCGTTCATATGCAAAGGCAAGGTCAAAGTCTTCCCCGCTTTTGAAACCAGAGTGTTCTTCGATAATCTTTTGAACCACATTCTGTGTAGTACCTGGCGCCACTGTTGATTCTACTACAACAAGAGTTCCTTTTTTGATTCTCTGACCTATCTGTTCACTCACTTCCTTCAATGAATGGTATTGGGGAATGTGTTGTTCATCTGTAGGCGTTTGAACATCAATCAAGATAACATCGGAATCTGATAGAACATCAACATCATCTGTTACTTTAAACGAGCCTTTTGCTACCACTCTTGCAATAAGGTCGTCTAGTCCCGGTTCATCCCCTTCAAAGGGTGACTTTCCAGAATTTAGGTAGTCTATTTTCCATCCAGATCTCTTAGATTTCCTCTGAAGACCTGTGACTTGAAATCCATCAACATCTGCCAGAAGCGCAGCACAGGGAATTCCGACATACCCCATTCCTATAACAGCAATCTTAGTGACCATGAAATTACCCTCTTGAGGTGGTTTGCATGTAACTGAACGACCGAGCTTTTTCTCTCACCGTAAAAAACGTTACCTAATGACTACTTTACATCCACAACTGATGAAACTCTCATAATCGAATCTTTAATGAACTCCATATTTTCTATTGTCAGTTCGATTGCATCATTCGGGCACACTTCCACGCACCTTCCGCACCCTCTACATGCATCACTGATTACAGCCTTTCCATCAACCATTGAAATTGCTTCGACAAAGCAGATATCCGCTTCAATACAGGTACCACATCCTACGCAGGCATCAGTTACCTTCACATCCACACCTGGCATCTTGGTTATCTTTCTACCAATCTCTGGTTTTATGTCAGGAAGCATCTTCCATAGACAACAACAGGGGCAGCAATTGCACACTGTGAGTAACTTGTCACCTGGGCCAATCCCTAACCAAGACGTATCTAGTTTGTTTCTTCCAATCAGATGAACTAATCCCGCTTCTCTGCATCTCTTCACATGTTCATGTGCTTCTTCTTTGGATACACGGCGACCTAACTTAGGATTGATACCTTCAGTTGCCTCTCCCATAAAGAGACATCCATACTCGATGGGGTAGTCTTCACATTTTGCTGCATCTCGACAGATACAGAAATTCATAATCCAGTGATAATTTGCCTTTTCAATGAAGTGATGAACAATCTCAGAAGGTAGAGCAGCTTCCTCTGGTCTGTCTAATTTCTTACCAATCTGGATGGTCATTTGCGCGACACTATCCTTTGGCAAGTACATTACATCGTCCCCCTCGAATAGCATCTTATCGACAAGTCTTCCAAGTAATGGTGCCTTGGTCAATTTAGCTAGAAATCGTCTTTTTGGGAATGCTCTCTTTAGAAGGTTAACATACCACAGAGGTTTTGCCATAAGTGACATCTATACAACGCACCTCATATTAGTATCGAAAAAAACTCTCAGAATTGGTCAAATTCATAATAGTAGCTCTTGTTTCAAGAATCACTATCTACTTATGCTCTCGTTCTTACTTTTCAAATCAGAACTGAGAGGAATATTCAATGAAATTGGTCAGAATTCTTGTAATCATTGTTATCTTAGTGGGAATTATTGCAGCAATCGCGGCTACAATATATGGATGGGTTTTAGGTCAGACGATCTTCATCACCACATACAACGTAAAGGCTAATGTCAATTATTGGGCAACTTGGACCTTACAAAATAATATTTTCACAGCATCATTATTACTTGCAATTCTAAGCAGTCTCATTACTATATGGTCTAGGTCTACCTTCCTCTCATTTATGTCTGCACTCACACAGACAGGATCATCCGCAAGGGTTCAACTTGACCAAAAAACCGCAATTTTATGGAGGCTCCTTGAATTCGGAGCATTCTTCCTATTCTATGTATCAACTGGTGGTTATGCAGTAACTGGTCAAAATGTAGCGTTTCTCATGATGCTCGCGGGAGATGGTTCTATCTCGATAACCGCAGACCAACTTACTACACTCTTTGCTTTGCCTTTTGCACCGGGAACTTCCGCTGCATCAATCCAATCTCTCATACCTGCTATGGAAATGTATCAGCTCTATCTTGGTCTTGTTGCTACAGTTATTTTTGCAACAGCAGCTCGCTTTACATTAAGCATCATAACAGACCTCATGATGCAGAGGCGAGACATCTTTGTTGTGATTTCAAAGGGTCTCTTAGTAGGTGCATTGGTACTTCTACTGGAAATTCTTGCCGTACCTACTTGGACGGTGAATGCAGGGACTTGGATGAGCTACATTGCTATGATTATAGCTCTGGGTGCATGTCTCTTTGGTTCCTTTGCTTTCATGGTGATTAGAGTTAGATCCGGTGATGTCAGACAACGGCTCAAAACAAAGATAGCATCACTTGAGGGTGATCTAGCACGTCTTCAGGGAGAATTACTCTCTCTCAGACAGGAGTATGAAGCTGCTTCACTCTCTGCAGAAGATTACCGAAAACGCGTTGGTCTACTCATGGAGGACCGTGCTAATATAGCAAACGAGCTCCGGCGTCTAAAACTTGAACGCCTAATTCCAATAGGGGGAAGTCCGCGCAACTTTGCTCTGCTTGCTGTCTTCTTGATTGCTATTGTTGTAATGCTTCCAATAACACAGGCACTCTACTATGGAATTCAAATGGATGGCGACAAATATGTCGATTGGAAGTTCAATCTTGAAACCGCGAAGGAAATCGAGATTACAAACTGGGCTGCAGGAATAAGCGACCTTGAGATCAAGTCTCTAGATGATCTCACTTCAAATGCCACACCCGCAAGTGAAATAGAATCTCTTACTACTGTTCGACAATGGGACCAAACAGCGAGTTACTTACGTATGCGGAATCAAATTGGTGCGAATTGGATGCAACTAGCTGATTCTGATATTGTGTACCTTAAGAATCATGAATATTGGATTGCACCTTTGACTTTTGAAACTGGTCAAACATGGACCAGCTTCATCAATCAACACATCATTTACACTCACACCGAGGGAATGATTGTTCTAGATGCCTTTAGTGGTGAACTAATTGAAGACGACAATCTAGTTGCCTTGTTAAACCGAACAGAAGAAGTCAACTTTTTCTATGGTGAAGGTCTAGGATTCAGCGACAGTGTCTTTGTGAATGTTGAAAACTTCGAAGAGGTTGGAAACAGTTCGTTTAGTGGAACTCCTGACTACACACTTACAGGCTTTGAATCGTTTTACTACCTCTTGACACTTGGTACTCAAGCTTGGTCATACTTTGGACAGGATATGGACATGTTAGTAGAACGTGACATTAAATCCCGCGTTCAATCTATAATGCTCCAAGGACTTGCAGTCGACTCAGACCCATATATTGTCGTAGGTCCATCAGGCGATATATTCTATGCAGTTTCAATCTTCATAGACTATGATCTCTCAACAGGTTATGCCCATGAGAACTACCTCCGGTTCATGGGAGTAGTCCTTGTAGATATCGAGTCTGGAGAAATTGACTTCTACGAGTCACCACAACAATCCGGTGAAAGTATCTTTCTCGATAGTACCTACAAGGAATACTATAATTGGCAAGAAACTCCCGCTTGGCTTGAGTCACAGATGAAGTGGCCTGAGGATCTATACGAGCGACAGTTAGCTACAGCCTACTATTTCCATGTTGATGAACCGAATACATGGCTGGGAGGTGTAGATTTCCATCAGAAGCCAAGTGGATCTGATACACGTTATGTCATCATGAACATTGAAGGCGAGGAGCGTTTCATCGCTTACCATAATGCTGAATTTAGGATTGCACGTACTGCAGTATCGGCGCATAATCTTGCAGGGATTTATGTCATGGGTTGCGGTGACAAACATTTCGGACAAATGACGTTCTATAGAGCTGGAGAAATTGGAGCATCGAACTGGTTAGGACCAACTGCCGTTGTTCAGGCTTTTGAAACAAATGATGTGGTTCGAACACAACTTCAACTCTGGGGTGCACATCGGTATGGAAACCGGTTACTGTATCATCTCGGTGGAGACCTCTTCTTTGTTGTTCCTGTATTCCTTGAGGTGGAAACCTCAGTAAATCGAGTAATTCAGAAGCTTGGTGGAGTGGGTCTTGTTGATGCCTATACAGGAGAGCGAGTTGAACTCGGTGAAAATGTCATTGAAGCATACTACAAGATGTTTGGACTTCTAAACAGAAGCATCATTGAACAGGGTGATGTTGGCTTTGAGTCTGCGGTATTCACACCAATATCAATAGACTCGGGAGATTTCACAAGTCTTACCTCTCTGATTCGTAACAATGCCAACATATCGCATCATATCTATCTGGATATTGTGACTCCCCCGACAAACCTGCAATACACAGCGAACTTCACTATCCAATGGCATGGATTGGAAGTTATACCAACGTTGTATGGAACAAATGCAACATACACGCTTGATATTGGCAATCTTGGCGCGGGTGACTTGTATGGGACAGCACCATTCATCACAGTAATACTTCCTGAAGGTACTGTGCTACAACAATTCCTGATCCAGGTGATTCTAAGAACCGATGACGGTGTGGTTGACCAAATCAACCTCCTCCTCACGGTCACTTAGTATCTTGGTGTGTTCTGTACCACTCTGAGGTTTCTTGAAGACCTCTCTCAAGTGGAATCGAGGGAGTGAAGCCCAGCAACTTCTGGGCTCTCTCCATACTGCCAATACTGTCTTTGACATCCCCAAGTCTAGGTGCTACATGAACAATCTCAGATTTGCAGCCTTGAACATTCTCCTTCATCAGCTGTGCTAGACGCAGAACAGAGATCAAATCTGGTCCAGAGATATTGATTGTTGCACCAATGGCAGTATTCACTTCTCCAGCAAGCACTGTAGCTCGTGCAACATCTGAAACGTGAACAAAGCTTCTTGTTTGCTCTCCATTCCCCTCTATTTTTATGGGTTCGTTTGCTATGGCGTGATTTGTAAATATTGAAACTACTCCACTATATTCTGAAAAGGCTTGACGGGGTCCATAAACATTGAAGTAGCGGAGAATTGTTGAGTCAATATCAAAAGCTGAACTATACGAACGAATGTACATCTCTGCTGCGATTTTCGAAGCAGCATATGGACTCAGTGGATTGAAACCAAAATCCTCATGGACAGGCATTTCCTCAGGGTCGCCATATACAGCTGCGCTCGAACTAAAAACCACGCGTTTTGTATTTGACTCTCTTGCCAGCTCCAGAATGTTGACAGTTCCTCCGGTATTTACATCATTTACTAGACGCGGGTCTTCAATTGATAATGTGACTGAGGATATTGCTGCAAGATGGTAAATTACATCAACATCACTATCAATGTGACTGGCTAAATCATCATCACGGATATCTGCTATCACTAACTGAAACTTGTCATTATTCATTGCATCGGAGAGGTTTTCCTTTTTTCCAGTTCTCATGCTATCGATACCAATCACATTATACCCTTTCAACAAGAGTTGATCAACAAGATGGCTTGCGATGAATCCACTTGCCCCAGTCACAACGATATTAGTCATTTTCGAAAATAACCATGATTATGTCGCTTCTAATCCTTTCCATAGACAACTATCTATTCGCAAGAGCTTTCCGAATAACATTCAGGACTGCTAGGAAGAAGAGAATTGGTCCTAGGAATAGCATGCCTAGGTAGAATAGCGTTCCTAGAATCAAAGCGATACCTGGTATCAATGCCCATGTTACTGCCAGCATAATGAGCATAATCAAAGCCCAGGTGATTTGTCCAAAATTAAGAATTCCTTCAGGGAGCTCTATGGTCTTTCGATTATCTCTAGGACTGAGGAATATCAGAGCTATCACAAAAATATAGAATGCTATTGTTAGGAGTATAGTTCCTATACCTGGGATTCTCTCAGGTAGAAGCATGAGAAATGTGATTGCGTACAATATAATCAGGTAGACGACTATAATGGACATACCTCTATCTCCGAGTCTGAGCGATTCAAGATCAAGTGGTCTTTTATTCCATGATGTTGCTATCCAGCTCAGTAAGACGATGTACACAAAATTGATGCCACCTGCAAACAAGATAGCTAAACTATCCGCATTGAGTCCCATTGTAATTAAGAGTGAACCCGCGAGAGTGATGATCCCAAGTATGATTTTGTTGCGGGTACCTGAGGATATTACTCTCAGATGTGATGTGTGAATAGCTCCTGCTTCACCTTTGTTTGTTGCTTGAATGATTATTTGAAATACAAGTATGGGGATAATGAATGAGAATAATGCATGCCAAAATAGCGCAATTACCAAGAATTCTCCAATAGCAAATCCAAGAAATGTTCCAAACGCTGGAACCTCTCCCATATATCCTGCCCAAATCACTTTTGTAATCCAACCCTCATATAGTCCGAAAATTACACCCCATAGATACAATTGAGTAAGAGAAGTTCGTTCATATTTCATAGCTAGGTTAAGAAGAAGCAAAGCATGTGCCCAGTAAAGTGGAAGAGCCACAAACCAACCCCATGCTCCTAAGAACCATAACGGAGCTGATCCTGAAAACATCTCTGCAAAGATCATGGAAAGAAATCCAAATAGGACGATTGCTAACAGGCTGGACCCTTTCTTTGCTCCTTCTTCTGACATGTTATGTGCTTCTAACAAACGCCTTTATAATCTACATCGTGCATGTGTGGTGAGTGACACTCAACTGCAAGATACTTCTGTGTTCCACCCTTCCCCTACCAGTGTCACCACCTCTCACATTCCTATGGAATGTGAAATTAACAAGAGCATTGTTAACCATCATCAGGATAGAATCCCTCCTGAAGACCTGACCTCCTTCTCCTGTTTTATTAACTGGAGCATCACTTCCAGCAACAGAGAGGTTTCCAGCAGACACGCTCTCAACAAGGACACTCGTTTCGAGTTTACTGTTGACGACTAACAGATCAAGGTGTGACGATTCAAAATCAGTTTGTCGCGGTTTGTCACATCTACAGCTGTTATATCAAGTGGTGTTCTGAACGACATTTCGCTGAGAAACATAACACGACTGGATACTGATCGTGAGTAGTCATTGTTATTAGAGAATCCTCCCATCTTCTAGACGAGGAAATAAAGTTGGGTGATGAAGTCAAATTACCCTCTGTTAACCGTCGGAAGCTTAGCGTTCCCCTTCTCTGGGGGATTATCTCAGTATTGATAATGGGAGCTCCAGTGTTTTTCTTGTGGCAACGTGCAACAATCGGCAGCTCATCCCTTTCTTCGCTGATGCTTTATTCCGCAGAGGTCACGAGCGCCGCAATAGTATCTCTAATGGTCTTGATTCCTTGTGCTCTAACTCTATACGACGCCCTACGTCTCGATGAAGACCTCGGGCTAGCAGATTTGAGCGTGTGTACGACTCACAGGGACCGTCAATCGTTTGACTGTTGTGGAGTATGTGGGAATCCCTTTTGCGTGGAGTGTTTCCTGCCTATCCAAAATGGAATCCAGAGGAGTATTGGATATCGCTTTGGCTTTACAGGGGTTGTCTGTATGGTGTGCGCACATCGGCGCCGTTTCGCTGTTGGTATTCCCCTCCTTGTCGGGTTTGCCATTCTTTTCTTGATAATGGGCTCAGTTGTTTATTCATTGCCAATGGCTTCAATGTTTTTTGGTTTCGTCGTCGTAGCTCCAATCGGGATTTGTTTGAGTGCAGCTATTGCTTATAATTGGCGCCGCTCGAAACAGGGCCAATCAAGCAATTTGGCAGGCGATTCGTATGAGGTCGACAATCTAGTTCTTCGTCGGCGTGCTTCTACATTAAATCAACCTCATGGGAAGTCGAAGCCAAAGGCTATGGCAGTCGTGTTGCTTGTTGTCATCATCTTGGGTGTGCACTTCGTAGTATTGGGGGGGATTGGCGTTACCGCATTACGGTCATACCAGATTGATACTTCACCTCCCACCACTTGGCAAATCATCGCAGCAGACAATGCATCATCGACGTTGGAGTCTTGGCAACGAGTCGATATTTTCACTGGCGAAACGGCTAGTGCGATGTTTTTCCGTGCTGTATGGCACGCGCCTATGCCTGAAGGTTTAAGCGAGATGAAAGAGTCTGTGTCAGTCTATTACGCCCGTCGATATGTGCATCTGAATGTTGAATGGCGCGGCGAAGACTGCAATATCACACTTGGCCACGAAACCAGTTACTACGGACCTTGGTATGCACCAATGCTTCGAGTCATCTATAGCAATTTCGACGCATTGACTCACGTTGTGGGTGTTGTTTCTGTTGATATTGTCGCCAAAGCTCCACGCGCGGTAGACACAGTAATTCAGGACATCCTAGGTGGTGTCATGTATCGGTCCAATGCGCAAACCAGTGAACCGTTCATAGTCAACTTCAATGAAAGCCTCGACATTATCGCAGACGGATATCTAGACGAGTGGGTTTCGATTCCCAATATCACTCTTGATGTCAGGCCATCTGAAACCACTGAGAAACTTATTGCTATCAACGCGGCGACCTTCTTTATCGCTCCACAGGGTTGCGGAGTCACAATGACCCTCAACCAACCAATCGTAGATATCCTAGCACTCCATCCAGATCTTCAGCGACATGTGGAATTTGGATATACTATCGGCATCGGCCAGATTTACTACCAAGCTGATTTCTCCTTACTTAGCTCATCATCAAAAGCACAAGTCTGGACCTATCCACCATACGACAACCCGCCATCCCCTCTCAGTGGTGACCAGTGGGGACTAGGCGACTCTTTGGAGGCTTATTACTTGGCTGGTCAAATTCCAGGTTTGAGTCCTGATGGGATTGTTCCAAACTTCATCGGATTACACGCCTCGATAGATTGGGTATGGCCAATTCCCCAAGTCATCTAACCGTCAAATTGTTGTGTCTGGAGTCTTGCGTGACCTATGGTCCACTTGGAATCCGCATACCTCGGGCATTATTTTCAATCTTCTTGTACAATTTGTGTTCTTGTAAATGTTCAATTTCACGAGTATCCTTGCTTACTATGACAAACATGGAATCTGACGCATCTATCACCTTGAACCCACGAAAGGAATAATCATAATAGACTACATAGGACTTGTTTCCTAACTCAGTCAGTTCTTCAACTCTGGTGTTAATTCAACAACTCTTGAAAACTGTGAATAACTGTGATAAACGAAGATATACATTAATGGTGGTTCTTGATGTACTTTGTATATGTCATCGAAACTGAAGATGAAACCTATTACACAGGGATGACTAACGACTTAGCCCGACGTATGAACGAGCACTTATCCAATAGTTCTCGGTCGGCAACATACCTCCGAGCTCACAAACCATTATACGTTGTCTATCTTTGTGAATGCAAAACCCGTGGAGATGCAATGCGTCTAGAAAATCGCTTGAAGAAAGATTACAAGTTCAAGATGGAATGTGTTGGTCCTCGTAGGGATATTCGCGAGGTTATCGAATCTGAACTTAGTTACAAATAATATTCCTCGAAGCCGTTCCCCGAAACCTAGACATTCCTGGACATCGAGTCCGGGATGATGTTCGGTTCCTGTTTCATTGAGGCTGCATTGCAAATCTCGGAAGATTTGCTGTGTCTTACTTCCTCTCCGCAGGCGTTTTCAGTCTCCGGCAAACTGACGGCGACCAGATTCAGTGCAGCATTGAGATCCCTGTCGATTTCAAGCCCACACTGTTCACACTCATACTCTCTCTCGGACAGAGAAAGTTCTTTCTTCCTGTGCCCACACTGTGAACACAGCTTCGATGAAGGAAAGGTCCTTGAAACAACGACAAGCTCAGAACCATACCACTGGCACTTGTACTCCAGCTGTCGCCTGAACTCGTAGAACCCCACATCTGCAATGACTCGCGCTAACCTTCGGTTCTTCAGCATTCCTGACACACACAAGTCTTCGATCACTACCTTACTGTGGCTCTTGGCAAGGTAGGTTGTCAATTTATGCAGTGTGTCCTGTCGGATATTAAAGACCTTCAGGTACATCTTTGCAAGTCGTAGTCTTGCCTTCTCGCGGTTCTTACTTCCCTTCTGTTTCCGTGATAAGCTCTTTGAGAGTTTTCTTAACTTACTCAATCGTCTTCCCAGGGCCCGTGGGTTTGCATTGGTAGTACCATCACTCAGTGTGACTAGGGTCTTCACTCCCAGGTCCACTCCCACTGAAGGTCCATTGATGGGGCTTGGATCAGCTAGATTTTCTTCCACGGTGATTGAAACGAACCACCTGTTGGCGCGTCTTCGCACAGTGACTGAGAGGATTCTTCCACTGTAGTAGATCTTCCTCTTCTCCTTGATGCGAATCTTTCCAATCCGAGGGAGCTGGATTGCCCGCTCATGAAACCTGATGGTTCCATACAATCTGAAGCTGTCCCTGTTTCCCCTCCTCTTGAAGCGAGGATACCCTATCTTCTTCCCAGACTTCAGTCCTCGATAGAAGTTCTGGAAGGCTCGATGGAGGTTTCTCAGGGCCTCCTGGGGTGCACACTTCGAGGTCTCGTACATCCATGAGAACCGGTCCTTCTTCAGGGAATTGAGGAGCTTGTGCTGCTTCATGGCATTAGTGAACCGGCCGTCGCCCTGATTGTTCTTGTACTGTTCAATCCGTTGTTCGAGACCCCAGTTGTAGGCAAAACGAGCTACTCCTGCATGTTGAGCAAGGGATGACCTCTGGATGTTGTTGGGGTCCAGTTCATACC